>WNFI01096867.1_pt3 | contig 25691 bp, 29 predicted proteins | sample 5400471 | NCBI WGS metagenome assembly WNFI01 (sample SAMN13153348, study PRJNA577476) | soil metagenome | isolation source: 100 cm saprolite on Douglas fir-dominated hillslope | place: USA:California | collected 2013-09-17 | reverse complement strand
CGACCTGGCCCAAGCAGCGGATTGGGAGCGGCCAGGTGACCACGGTCTCGTTCGCGGTCCCGCACCGTTCGCTGGACTTCTGGACCAACCGGCTGAAGAAGCTCGGCATCGAGCACAGGAAGGTGCGCCGGTTCGACGTCGACTCGCTGGCGCTGCGCGACGCGGACGGGATCCAGCTGGAGCTGGTCGGCCAGGCCGGGGACGACCGCTGGGTGCCATGGAAGGAATCGCCGGTGGCCGCCGACAACGCGATCCGCGGCTTCCACTCGATCACGATGACGCTGGCCGAAAACGCGGCCACGTTCAACCTCCTGGCCTCGACCATGGGCTTTCGCCAGGTCGGCGACGAAGGCAGCCGGACGCGCTTCGAGACCGGAGCGGGCGGGCCGCACTCGATCCTCGACGTGGTCGAGGCGCCGGAAGGCCCCGATGGAGAGGAGTCGATCGGCACCGTGCACCATGTCGCCTGGCGAACGCTTGACGCGTCCTCGCAGGTCGCCTGGCGCGAGGCGCTGCTGCGGGCGGGCCGCAACGTGACACCGGTGATCGACCGCTGGTACTTCAAGTCGATCTACTACCGCGAGCCGGGTGGCGTCCTGTTCGAGATCGCCACCGACGGCCCCGGCTTCACGGTCGACGAATCGCCCGAGAAGCTCGGGCACTCGCTCAGCCTGCCGCCCTGGTTCCAGGTGCGGCGCGACCGCCTCGACGAGATTCTGCCGCCGATCGTCGTGCCGACCACGGCGACGACCGGCGCCCATTAGTCGTGGTCAACGTCAAAGTCTCTGGGAGGGATGCTGGATGAGCACCGCAGTGATCGCGCCGGTCAACCCATTCGCAGCGGAAAGCAAGGACACGGTCTTGAGCGTGATGCGTCGCGACCGGGAGAAGTTCACGCGGTTGGTGTCCGACCCGAAGAACTGGAACGTGCAGACGCGGTGCACGGAGTGGGAAACCCGTGACCTGGTCGGCCACATGATCGACGTCATGGAGGGCTACTTCAAGCAGTGGGACCTGGCCAGGAAAGGCCAAGAGGCGACGACGGCGGGCATGGTCGTCATGGGATCGAGTCTCAACGACCACGCCCTCGACTTTCGAAAGCTTTCCCGCGAGGAGGCGCTCGACCGATTCAAGAAGGACGCCGCCAAGCTCGACGCGATGCTGGAGGCGCTCACGCCCGAAGAGTGGACCAGCTTCATGATCATGCACCCGTATGGCGGACCGGCGCCTGCCGGCGCCTATGCCACGTTCCAGATCATGGACTACGGCGTCCACCCGTACGACATCGAGTACGGGCTCGGCGACAAGCTCGCGACGATCGACGAGGCGAGCGCGGGCCTCATCTGGCCGTTCGCGTTCGTCTTCTGGCCGTACACCGTCGACGAGAAGGTGGCGAAAGGTCAGAACTTCGCCTACGGGATCCAGGTCGACGGACCGTGGGGCGGCAAGTGGCGCGCGACCGTCAAGGACGGCAAGTGGAGTGCTGAAGCGGAGACCGGCAACTTCGAGGGCTGCGACGCCCTGATCCACTTCGACAACGCCGGAGAGGCCGTGATGACGTTCTTCCAGCGCTTCCCCGGCGGCTCGGCGACCGGCGACGAGGACGTCATCAACACGATCCGCAAGCTGCACTTCCGCTTCTAATCAGAAGCACGATCTGGGCGGCGGACTCGGCGCCTCCGAGTCCGCCTCTCCTTTCTGTCGAGCTGGTCGACCGCTCGCGCTCGTCGCTCATCGCCGGTGCCATGGGTCCTGACGGCGACCTGGTCGCCGAACGGCTGCGGCGGGGATGCGCGTGCTTTGCGATCTCGACCGCCGGCTACCTCGTGGGTTACGGCTGGCTTTCCACGGGACCGGAATGGATCGGAGAGATCCAGCTCGAGATCAAGCCCCGAGAGCGCGAGGGCTACATATGGAATTGCGTCACGTTGCCCGAGCATCGCCAGAAGGGGGTGTTCCGGTCGCTGGTCACAGGCATCTCGCTCGCCGCGCGTCGCCTCGGCATGACTCGAATCTGGATCGGCAGCGTCGCCATCCCAGCCGAGAAGGCGCTCGCGCCCATCGGCTTTGAACCCGCTCTGTGGTTTGACACCGTCACCGTCGCCGGACTTCACGTGATGCGGGTGTCGCGAGGGCAGAATCGTTCATTGGCCGCCGCCGCGGGCTCGGCGATCGGGGTGCGGCCCGGCTTGGTGATCAGGGGCTCGCACCCTCGCCGTCACTAAACCACCCCCACGCTGAGATTCGAAGCTCATCATCACGTGCTGCAAAACATGGGACTTATCCAGCGGCCTGGTCCACCGTACCTGCGGACCACGTTCGGATTTCTCGGGTTTTTTGGCCTCCTGGGCCTGGTCGTGACCTTCGTTCTGGCTTCGGTCGGCAGCCAGCAGAGCGGCCTGACGTCTGCCTACGACTCCGCGCCTGTGTGCGTCTCGACCGCCGACATATCGAGCTGCCGTTTCCAGGGCTCCGCGCGCATCGTCCGCACGTACACCGACAAGAACAACCAGGCCGTCGACGTTGCGTTCGATCAGCTGGGCGGGCGGGTCGTATCCGCTTACCTCGACCCGAACTACCCCGTGGAGTGGCAGCGCTGGAAGGCTGAGGACGTGGTCGATGCCGAGCTGTGGCGAGGACGGCTGACGACCGTCGGCGGCGGCCGCACCACGTCCAACCCCGACTCCTATGCCGGCTCGGATTACACGAAGGCGGCGTGGATCTCCGGACCCATCTCGATCGTCCTGAGCGTTCTTCTCGTCTTGTGGTTCGTGCTGTACCGGCGCGACACCCAGGAGCGTGCGGCTCGGTTGTCAATCGAAGCGGCCGAACACCCGGCTTCCGCCGACCAGCTTCCCCTGACCGCTGACATGACGAGCTTCCTGAAGCAAGAGGCAGCCCTCGGGCAACACCCTTACCAGATCGTGATGGCGATCCTGGGTGCGGCGGCCATCATCCCGGCGCTCTTCAGCATTGTGTTTCTGATCGAGAACAGGTTCTTCATGTGGTTCACGCCGATCATGTGGACGACCTTCCTGGGACTCGCAGGCCTGCTCGCGTGGTGGATCTTGCACGGCGTTGGGCAGGAGCGTCGCGACCTCGCCGGGGGCGTCTTCCTCCGCTCGACGGGGGCGTTCTCGGTCAAGGTGACCGCAACCAAATACGGCACCACCGTCAATGTCGTGATCGACGGTAGGGAGCTGAGCGGCAGCGCCCCATCACTGGAGTCGATCGACTCCGGCGTCGGCACGGTCGACTATCTGCCCATCAGCGGCGACCTGATCGAGGTGCGCGACGAGTCCGGTCAGGTCCTGTGGAGCCGCTTCGCGAGCGCTCAGAGCGCCGCCAGGTAGATCCCCAGCAGGTCTGCGGCCGGATACTGGCCCGCCAGCTCCTCGGCCGCGACGCGTAGGGCCGCCTGGCCCACGTCGAACTGGCTGATGTGCTGCGGCAGTCCGAGCGAGGCGATGAGCTCCTCGACCCGGTCCGCGGGATCCACCCCGGTCGCCTGGGCAAGGAGCTGCATCCGGTCCGGGATCGTCCTGCCGAGGTAGCGCATCACGTGCGGCAGCAAGAGGCATGACGTGACGCCGTGCGGGATGCCGTGGCGCGCGCCGATCTGCTTGCCCATAACGTGGCTCAAGCCACTCGCCGATGCGCCCGGCAGCGTGAACGAAAACCACGCCGCGAGCTGGTTCTCGGTGCGGATGTCGAGGTCGTCCGGGGCGGCCATCGCTCGCGGCAGCGAGTCGAACAGGCGCCGAATCCCGTCCAGCGCCATCACGTCGTTGAACGGATGCTCACCCGGGGCGAGAAACCCCTCGACCGCGTGGTCGAGCGCCCGGATCCCACTGGAAAGCCAGAGGTGCATCGGCGTCGTGAGGGTCAGCTCCGCGTCGTAGATCACTGTCGCCGGCATCAAGCGCGGGTCGCGCATGCCGGCCTTGTCGCCCGAGTCGTTGGTGAAGCCGGCCCCTGCCGCGAGCTCCGCCACCGAGAGCGTTGTCGGAATCGCGATGTGGGCAAGGGCCTTACCGGCGCCGTCGGCCAGGCCCACCGAGATGATCTTGGCCGCGTCGATCGCGCTGCCGCCGCCGAAGCTCACGATGGCCCGAGCGCCTGCAAGCCCGATGTCTTCGACCCCCGCGCGGACCTGCGTCATCGGCGCGTGCTGTCCCACCGTGACGGTGGCGACCGGGGACATCGGGAGTCGGTCGAGCGAAGACAGCAGCGACCTCGTCGTGACGACCGCGACCCTGGGCGCTTCCAGGCGCTCCAGCTCTGCGGGGAGCTGCGCGACCGAACCGGCGCTCCAGTAGATGACGCTCGGATTGGAGTAGGTGAAGACGTTTGTCCTCCCCATTTATGGGGAGGTGTCGCGCAGCGCCGGGGGGGCCGGTGGCGTTGCCATACTGGAGAAGCATTGAGCATTACTCATGGACAGCGCATCGTGCAGGCGGGCGAACCGCTCGCCTCGGCCCGCGCGGCGATGCTCCTCCTGCACGGACGTGGAGCATCGGCGGAGGACATCATGACCATCGCCGCGGAGGTGCAGCGGCCCGGCTGGGCCTACCTCGCCCCGCAGGCAGCTGGGGGTGCGTGGTACCCGAACCCGTTCACCGCGCCGCTCGAGAGCAACGAGCCGTACCTGTCCGCCGCGCTCGACATGGTCACGAACCTGGTCGGGCGAGTCGAGGAGAGCGTTCCGGCGCAGCGCCTCGTGCTGATCGGGTTTTCGCAGGGCGGATGCCTGACCCTGGAGTGGGCTGCGCGCAACGCGCGCAGGTATGGCGCGGTGGTGGGGCTCAGCGCGGGCCTCATCGGACCCGACGGCACGCCGCGCGACTACCCGGGCAGCTTCGACGTCACGCCTGTGTTCCTCGGCTGCAGCGACGTGGATCTGTACATCGGCAAGGAGCGCGTCAGCGAAGCCTCCGAAGTTTTCGAGCGCATGGGCGCCGAGGTGACGTTGCGCCTCTACCCGGGCATGGCCCACACGGTCAGCGGTGAGGAGATCGCCGAGGTCCGCGCGATCGTCGACTCGATCTAGGCCTTTCGCTCGACCGGCTGCTTCTCGTACACAGTCATGATCGCGGACATGTCGAGGGCGCCTGCCGTCTTCGCGGCCCGGTCGTAGAGCTCTTTGGCCGTGTCGGTCATCGGCGTGGTCGCGCCCGCTTCGCGGTAGACGTGCGTCGCCAGCCGCAGGTCCTTCGCCGCGTCGCTAAGCGCGAATGTGACCGGTTCGTACTTGTGATCGACATAACCCGCTCGGCGCGAAGCCAGCCCTGGCGCGAATCGATTCAGCACCCAGAAGACGTCCTCGGCCTCGACCCTCGCCGCCCTGCCCGCGGCCAGCAGCTCTGCCCCCAGCGCGCTGACGCCGGCCAGCATCGTGTTCGCGATGAGCTTCAACTTTGCCGCGCTCTCGGCGTCTTTGATCCGGTGCATCTCGCCAAGGGCGTCCAGCACAGGGCGCGCTCGCTCGATCGCGTCATCGTCGCCGGCGGCGTAGAGGATCCCCTTGCCGGTCTCCATGGCCCCGACGCTGCCCGACACCGGGCACTCGATGAACTTCGCTCCCGCCCGCTCCACCGCCCCCTTCACCTCGGGCACCACCTCGGGGCCTGCCGTACTCATCTCGATGAACACCTGGTTTCGCGCCGCCTTCGTCGCGCCATTCTCACCGAGGTAGGCTGCCCGCACCGCGTCGGCGTCGGTGAGGATCGAAACCACGACGCCGGCGTCCTTCGCTGCGTCTGCCGGCGTCGGAGCGACCCTCCCAATTCCAAGGGCCTCGGCGCGCGACCCGGTCCGATTCCACAGGACGAGCTCGTGACCTGTCTCGTTCAGCCGCCTGGCGATCGCGCCGCCCATCTTTCCGGTTCCGAGAATCGCGACCCGCATCAGCTCTTCTCCTTCACGCGTTTTCCCCTCCTCAATGATGGCCTTCGCCTCGAATAAGGACAAGAAAACGTGCGGAACGCGCTTAAATAGCGCAGATGAGTCTCGAGAACATCGTCGTCATCATCGTCGTCGGCCTGATCGCCGGCTTCCTGGCAAGCCGGGTCGTCTTCGGCAAGGGCAGGGGATGGTTCTGGGACATCGTCATCGGCATCCTCGGCGCGGTCATCGGCAACTGGCTCGCCGGCCTGCTGCACTTCTCGATCGGGTTCGGCATCTTCGGCGAGATCGTGATCGCGTTCGCCGGGGCGGTGATCCTGCTGCTAATCTGGCGGGCCGTCTTCGGGCGCAAGAAATAGAAGCCGGCACTCTGCCCGAGTGCGCAAGCTGCGAAGAAGTTGAATCACGCCGATCTGGTCGCACTCATCAAGGACGGAGTGGGGGAGCGGGGAGGACGCTGGGCCGACCTCGGCGCCGGCGAGGGGAACTTCACCCGCGCGCTGTCCGATCTCCTCGGCCCCGAGGCGCACATCACCGCCGTCGACAAAGATGCGGGCGCCTTACGCGCGATCGGTGGCAACATCGAGACCCGCGTCGCCGACTTCACAAAACCACTCGACCTGCACGACCTGGACGGGATCGTGATGGCCAACTCGCTGCACTTCGTGCGCGACAAGCAGCCCGTCCTCGAGGCGGTGCAACAGATGCTCCGTCCGGGCGGCCGGCTGATCGTCGTCGAGTACGGAGCTGACCGCGGGAACCCGTGGGTCCCGCACCCGTTCCCTGCCTCTCGTTCCGGCCGCGGTGCCGGCGCATCCAGCGCCGGATCATCACGCTCCGCCGGTCGTCGCCGCGCCCGCCCCCGCCGCCGCCACCCGGGTTGAAGCGCTTCGTGACGCCGTCGAGCTTCGCGCCCCACGTGACGTACTTCTTGAATCGCTCCTCCGCCTCCCGGGCGATGCCGATGCGCTGACCGCGCGTCTCCTCTCGGAACCGCGCGATCCGGCCCGCCGCGGCGCCCTCCTTCTCCTCCGGGGAGGAGCCGAGGTTGGTCTCCGGCAGCGTGCCGATGACCACGATCTGGTCGTCCTCGACGGCGACCTCTACCCCCGCGAACCAGCCGTCCGGGAGCCTTCCGGCAAACCAACCCTTGATCGAACCGAGCTCTTTCTCATCCATGCATTACATGATTACACTGTAATAAATGGAAAGTCAAGTGGAGGCAGGCTGCTCCCTCTCCATGGGCGGGCCGGAGGGGCCGGCGGCCCTGCCGGCAACCTCGCGTAAGCTCACGTTCACATGGGAATGATGCCGCCGGGCTCCGGCGGGCCAGTGATCTGGTGGGGAGGGTGGGGACGCGGCCGGCGCAACCCGGAAAGCGGCCCCGCGAACAGCGGTCTCACCGGCGACCCGACGCTCGAGCCGCCGCAGCAGCCCGAAGGTCCGAAGGACCTGCGCGGGCGCTGGGAGGGCCTCAAGCAGGCCGTCGCCGGCACGACCGCTGCGCTGCCCCAGGTCCTGAGCCTGGTCTGGGAGGCGAGCCGCCCAGTCACCATTGGCCTCTTCGTCACCACAGCCCTCGCCGGCATCATCCCGACGATCTCGGTGGGGCTGACCCTCATGCTCACCAACGCAGTCGTGGCGGGGATCAAGATCAACGCCTTCCACCAGCCAGACCACGTGAGGCTCTCCGACCTCGGCGTGCCGTGGCTGCCGGGCCCGACATTCAGCGCGGTCGGGATGATCGTCTTCCTTGCCGTGCTGCAGCTCGTGATCTTCGCGATCAGCGCGCTGCTGAACACGCTGCGCAACATCTCGCAGCAGCTCCTGCAGAACTCGGTCTCGATGCGCATCCAGCTGATGGTCATGGAGAAGGCCGCTTCGCTCGACCTGCAGTTCTACGAGGACCCGGCGTCCTACGACCTGCTGCGGCGCGCGCAGAACGATTCCATCAACCGGCCAGTGTTGATGATCGCGACCGCGTTCGGCCTCCTCCAGACGCTGCTCACCCTGGCCACCATGATCGTGCTGCTGTTCGGGGTCAGCTGGATCCTCGCCGTGATCGTGATCATCTCGCCGATCCCCGCCTTCATCGCCGACACCCGCTACGGCTGGCGCGGTTACAACATCGCGCGCTGGGGCTCACGCCTGCTGCGCCGCATGAACTACATGGTCAACCTCGTCACGACCGACTCGTTCGCCAAGGAAGTGAAGCTCTTCGGGCTCGGCCATTACTTCATCGAGCGCTACCGGCTGATCGCCAGCGCCTTCTACGACAGCCAGCGCTCGCAGGTCGTCCGCCGCTATATGACGGGTTTCGCGCTCGGCAACGTCAGCACGGTCGCGACGTCGCTCACCTATCTGTACATCGCGCTGCAGGCCGTCGCGGGCCGGCTGTCGCTGGGCGCCCTGACCGCATACACCCAGGCCGCGGTGCAGGTGCAGAACTCGATTCAGAGCGTGCTCAGCGGCTTCTCGGGCATGTATGAGCACAACCTGTACCTGAACAACCTGGTCGAGCTGATGGCCAAGCAGCCGTCGATGCCGGTGGCGGCGAAGCCGGTGGCGGTGCCCCAGCCGCTGCGCGGGGAGATCCGCTTCGAGGACGTGAGCTTCGCCTACCCGGGCTCGGAAAACCTTGCCCTCGACAAGGTCTCTTTCACGGTGAGTGCAGGCGAGACGCTGGCTGTGGTGGGCAGGAACGGTGCGGGGAAGACCACGCTGTTCAAGCTCATCTGCCGCCTGTACGACCCGACCGAGGGCCGCATTCTGATCGACGGCATCGACCTCCGCGACTTCGAGCCTTCCGCGGTGCGGCGTCAGATCGGCGCCATGTTCCAGGACTATGTCGACTACCAGGCGACCGCGGCCGAGAACATCGGACTCGGCAACCTGCCGGACATCGGCAACCGCGACGCGGTGGTCAACGCCAGCAAGCAGGCGGGGTCGGATGAGCTCATCGCCAGGCTGCCGGCGGGCTACGACACGGCGCTCGGCAAGTGGTTCGACGCGGGAGTCAACCTCTCCGGCGGTGAGTGGCAGAAGGTCGCGCTGGCGCGGGCGTTCATGCGCGAGGACGCGAGGATCCTGCTCCTCGACGAACCGACGTCAGCCCTCGACGCGCAAGCCGAGTTCGACCTGTTCGGGCGCCTGCAGTCGCTGACCCATGGCCGCACCGCGGTCTACATCTCGCACCGCTTCTCGACCGTGCGGCGTGCGGACCGCATCATCTTCCTCGAGCATGGTCGCCTGGTCGAGGAGGGCACGCATGAAGAGCTCATGCGCCTGAACGGCCGCTACGCGAAACTCTTCCGCATGCAGGCGGCCGCGTACACCGGCGAATACTCCGAGATTCTTCCGGAAGAAGTCGTCTCTTCCCAGTAAGTGAAGAAAGCGGAGGTCCTGGCAGGCCTCACGCTCGGAGTCGCGACGTTCGCCGTCTACATGATCGGCTCGAACCGTTCCTTCGGCTACGACGCCGCCGCCAGCTTCGCCAACTTCATCGCAACACCCTCGATCTGGGACGCGTTCGCCGTGCGCTCGGTGATCCCGACGATCCCCGTTAGCCAGGTGGCGACCAACGACCACGTGCTGGTGTCGCTCGTGAGCCACGCGATCTATTCGGCGACCGGATCACGCAGCGAGGTGGTGTACCGCCTGCTCCCCGGGTTGGCCGCAGGCGGGACCGTCGGCCTCGCGACCGGGGCCCTGGCTCGCCGGTTCGGGCTGCTGGCCGGGATATGCGCGGGGCTGTACATCGCGACCGACCCGCTGTTCGTCGACAACGGGCGTGACCTGCGGGGCTACAGCCTGGCGGCCCTTGGCTCGGTGCTCGGGACCTTGCTGTTGACGGGGAGGTGGACCGCGTGGCGGCTGGCCGCGTACGCCATCGTCATGGGTTTGGCGATCGCCGCCCAGCTGTTCGCCGGCGTCGTGCTGCTGCTCCATGTCGCCTGGCTCCTGACCCGACGGTCTCGTCCGGAGCTGGTCCAGCTCGCTCCCGCGTGGATCGGCGCCCTGGTGATCGGGCTGGCGGCCAACGCGCCCATCTACTTCACCGAGCTCACCCAGCACGGCCTGCCACCGCGGCTGTTCTATCCGACGTTCCCTCGCGACGCTGTCCTGTTCCTGGTCGGGGCGCCGGTCCTCCTGCCGGTCGGGCTGTGGCTGGCGAGCGTCGGCCTCGGCCTATGGACGCAGAGGCGTGAGCCATGGCTGTGGGCTGCGCTCGCGGTGGTTGCGGCTGTTGTGCTTGTGCTGTGGTTGGGGCTCCAGCCGGCATTCCTCTACCCGCGCTTCTTCATCTTCCTGGTTCCCGCGTGCGCCTACCTGATGGCGGCCGCGGTCGCCCGCTGGTGGGTGCTCGCGCCGGTGGTCGCGCTGGGAGCGGCGGCTGCGGTGGTCGGCCAGGCGCCCGGCTACACCCAGGACCCGCTGGCGCTCCCGCAGGCGGCCGCGGCGGTGGAGCGCGTCCACGCGACGGGTGGCAGGGCCTGCGTGATCCACAGCGACGAGCAGATCCTCTCCGCGTACACGACCGACTTCAGCGTGGCGACGCGCCCGGAGCAGTTGGCGGCCTGCGACGTCGTTGTCGTCGTCAGCTGGGGCGTCGACCTGGGCCTGCGGGACATGGCGGCGCAGGCGTTTCCGCGGCTGACGACGCTACAGGCCTACTACCCGGCGGTAGTTCTAGAGCGCTGAGTGGGCGCTGCAGGCGTGGATGCCGCTGGGGGTCATCTGGAGGACCCGCACGGCTCGGCCGCGCATGCGGTCACAGCGCCAGCAGAAAACCACAGCGTCGATCCCCCCGGGCAAGATCCCCTTCAGCAGCACCTCGCGCTCTTTCTGATGAAGCAGCCAACAGAGAATGAAGTGCATCAGGCCGGGAAACTGTATCTCGAATTCGCCGACAAAACGAAGGAAACGCGGTAAAGATCGTGTGAATCAGCGCCCCGCGGCCTGGATTCGGTCGATCTTGGCCGCGAGCACGAAGTCGTTCTCGGTCAGCCCGCCGGCGACGTGGGTCCAGAGCCGGACCGTCAGCGATCCATAGGTGACGAGGAGGTCGGGGTGGTGGCCCTCCGCTTCGGCGATCGCCGCGATGCGGTTGACCAGCTCGACCCCGGGCATGAAGCCTTTGAACTTCAAGGTCCTGGTCAGCTCGAGGTGGCCGCCGGACTCGACCACCGTCCAGCCCGGCAGCTCGGCCAGGAGCCGGTCGATCTCGGGGCGCGAGAGGGTGGGCGTGTCGGGCGTGCAGACTTCGCAGTGGCGCTCGGCGAGGGGCGTGGCCATACCGCTGAGCATCGTACGTGGGCGGCTAGAATGAGACCTCCCATGGGGCGGCTAGCTCAGTGGGAGAGCGCTTGCCTCACACGCAAGAGGTCATTGGTTCAAACCCAATGCCGCCCACCAGACAGTGGCCCCGTCGTCTAGCGGCCTAGGACGCAGCCCTCTCAAGGCTGAGATCGCGGGTTCGAATCCCGCCGGGGCTACCAACTCTCTATCTCAAGGTTCCTGTTCGACGTTTTTGGCGCCAAAGACGTCTTATCACCGACCTCGATACACGTTTTTGGCGCCACACAAGCGAACCGCCTCAAACGTGGCTGGAATACCAAGCTTGACCCGGTAATTCAACGCTTGTAGAATTCCGGATCGACAGGAGGAAGTGAGTATGGCGACACGGATCAGGCGGCTGGTGCCGCCGGTCATAGCGGGCCTGGTGGTCCTCGTGGCGCTGCTGGGGCTCATCGGCACAGCGATCCGGGATCCGCATCCGCACGACCTGCGGGTCGGACTCGTCGGGCCGGCGCCTGCCGTCCAGCAGATCACCAGCGCATTCGCTACCAACGCACCGGGAGTGTTTGCTTTCACCTCATACGGCTCCGAGGCCGACGGGAGAGCGGCGATCGACTCGCGCGACATCGACGCGGCGCTCCTCCTCGGCCAGTCTGCACACCTCATCGTCGCCGGGGCGGCCGGGGACGCGAACACCGGTGTCATCACTGCGGCTCTGACGAACGTCTTCCAAGCCCAGGGGGTGAAGCTTGACGTCGAGGTGGTGCATCCATTCTTTGCCGGTGATGCGCATGGCCTCGTCCTCTTCTTCGTGGTGGTGGCCGTGATCATCTCTTCGCTCGTGGTCCAGGTCGTGCTCCTGGCGACGAGAGAAACGAGGTTCGCCACGCGCCTAGCAGTGGTTCTCGGCTTCGCGGTTCTCGCCGGACCCACCGCGATGGGCACCGCCGACTGGATCGCCGGCGACTATGGACCCGGGCTTTGGTCCGCGATCGGTCTGCTGATGCTCGCCTCGGCGGCGGTGGGCGCGGTCGTTTCGGGTCTCGTGCGACTGCTCGGGCGCCCCGGCTTCGGCCTCGCGGCGCTCGTCGTCGTGCTGCTCGACCTCGTTTCGTCGGGCGGCCCGGCCGGCAGCCAGTTCCTTCCCGACTTCTATCGATGGATGGCGCCCTGGATGCCCGCGGCCCAACTGTACAGCGGCCTTCGCGGAGCCCTGTACTTCGATGGTTCAGGGGCGGGGAGCTCGATCGCAGTCCTGGCGGCCTGGCTCGCGAGCGGCCTTGTGCTGATGCTGGTGGGCGAGCTCGTCTTCTCCGTGACGCATCGCAGCGCACCGGTGCCCCAGCCCGCCAACTAGAAATATTGCCTCGGACTGGACGGCGACCGGGGACGGGCGGCACGGCGGAGAAGATCCTCACGGCCGCCCGCGCCAACTTCGCCAGGGTTGGCTACGAAGGCGGGACGATTCGCGCCATCGCCGCCGACGCCGGTGTGGACCCGGCTCTGGTCCTCCACTACTTCGGTTCGAAGCAGGGCCTCTTTCGCGCCTCGGTCGACTTTCCCGTCGATCCTTCGGAGTTCATTCCAAAGCTCCTCGCGCCAGGGCTGGACGGCCTGGGCGAACGGCTGGTCCACTTCTTCCTGGAAACATGGGACTCGCCCGCCGGGCGTCCGCTGCTCGCCCTCATCCGCTCCGTGGTCGCGAGCGAAGAGGCCGCCTCGCTGATGCGCGAGTTCGTCGGGCGTGAGGTGCTCGGTCGGATCGCCAAGACGCTGAAGGTCGACCAACCCCAGCTGCGCGCCAGCCTTGCCGCCAGCACCCTAATCGGCATGGCGATGCTGCGTTACGTGATCAAGCTCGAGCCGCTGGCGAGCGCGAGGCCGGAAGTCGTCGCCGCCTGGCTCGGACCGGCGGTCCAGGGCTACCTGGCGGACCCTGGGCTTCGCGTCAGGGGTCGTGCCGCGCCGAGGTAGCTTCGTCGGCCGTGGCGATGACCGCGACGGTGAGCTTCAGTCCTGGAACCGCCACCGGCAGCTTCGCGCCCTGCCTCGCGGGAGGGTTAGTCGGGAACCAGCGCCGCCACTCCTCGTTCATCCCGGCGAAATCGCTGGGCTCGGCGAGGATGAAAGTCGCGCTCACGACGCGCTCGAGCGAGCTGCCTGCCGCCTCGAGAATTGCTCGCACGTTGGTCAGGCACTGTCGAGTCTGCTCCTGGATCGTCTCGCCGCGGATCTCGCCGGTAGTCGGGTCGGTCGGAGCTGTGCCGGAAACGAAGACGAGCCCTCCGGCGACAACCGCCTGGCTGTATGCCGGAGAGGCAGGGGCCTGATTCGTCCTGACGACCCGCCCGCCCACCACGGCAAAAAGTATGGCGGGTGATATCGTTGCCCCGGGTCCAGCGACTGGGTACTGGGGGAAAGACGATGAAGATACTGTCTGCGGCGGTGCGCCCACTTGTCGCGTTGTGGAATCGGGAGCCCGTGGCGATCTCCGCGCTCGTGCTGGCGTTCGTCAACCTGCTGATCGTCTTTTCCGTGATCCACATGAGCTACCAGCAGATCGGCGCGACCAACATGTTCCTGGCGGCGCTGCTGGGATTCCTCATTCGTGGAGCCGTCACGCCTGTCGCGAGCCCCAAGGACTCGGATGGCAACAAGCTCGTGCCGGTCGCGCCCTGGCAGCGCGTCACCGCCGAGCGTGAGAAAGAGAAAAGACCGGCGCGCGGCTGAACGGCCGAGGCGCGCCGGCCTGTCATTGCTAAATCAGTAGCCGAAGCATCCAGAGGGTGGAGCTCCGTTGATGTTCAGCTTGCCGTCGCTCGCGTTCACGTTGGCGAACTCGCTCGCGAACTGTCCGCTCAGCGCCGAGATCGATCCCGACGCACCGGCGCCGGTCGACAGGTTCGTGCTGTTGCCGTCCTCGTTGTAGTCGAGGCACTGCACGCTGAAGGTCTGCTTGTACGTGGTCACTGCGCCCGTTGCACTCCATGTCACGTCGACCGTGATCGGGAGGACCAGGCCGCCGTTGCCGCCCGCGAATGCGACGTCCTTGCTTCCGCCAATTGGCGTGCCAAATCCAGGGCACGCCTCGCCGGCCGCCAGCGTCGTATGGAGAGAGGCCGACGAGAGGTCGCGGCTCACGTTGAAGTCGCCGTCCGGGACGATGAAGCACCCGAAGCCACCTTTGCCCGTCGCATCGAACTCGGTGACGAAGACCATGGTGCTGTCATTCACGATGCGCGGCCCGGTGGGCTGCGTGGGTTTGAAAGAGTTGAGGCCCTGGTTGACGTTGACGCTCCAGGACGCGGAGGGTGGGCCGCCCTTCTTGCCCATGCCGAAAAACGCGTTGGCGCTCGAGCTGTGGAACGTGTACTTGCCGGGACCCATGCCACCCGCGGCCACCGCCGCCGCGGCCAGAGCTAGAGAACCACAGAAGACGATGGATAGAACAAGTGCAAAGCGCCGAACGATCATGATTGCAGACTCCGTTTTGTGTGAGGCGATCCGAATCCCCCTTGCCGAGCGTGAACCGGCGACTGCTCGACCTGCGCCCGCGACCACCTCCCCCTGATGAAATATCCGTCAGTCGCTTAACGGCGATTTCTACGTGACGGTTTCGTCCCACACCTGCGCGTCCGCCCCGTCGGGATGGTCGTTCACGTAGTCGAACGGCTGGACGAGCTCGCGCAGCACCATCTCGTAGTGGAATGCGCCGGCCGTCGCGGCGTCGCCCGAGAACGAGTACGTCTTCACCTCACCCGGCCCGAGGTTTCCGCAGTCGAAGGCCGACGCGTCCGTCGCGATGACGCAGCCGCCCAGGGCGGTCATCTTGTGGCGTTCGTACCAGCGGTCGGCGGTCCGGAAGACCAGGCCGAGGTGGGGGATGGCAGGACCGGTGTTGGTGACCTTGACCACGAGCTGGGCCGCTGAGCCTGCCTTGACCTCATGCGTTGCGACCGCGTCGACGGAGGCGCTGAACGGAACCGGGTTCGAGCAGACGCCGGCCGTCAGAAACGCAGCGACGAGGGCACCAAACTTAATCAACGTCGTCGATCCTTAACCCAGCGCTAAACGCCCAGGCGGTATTCTGTGCGACTTGCGCCGGAAGGGGATGCCCGTAACGCGTCCATACCTATGTTCGTTTCAACCTGTCGTGAGGAACGGGGTAGTGCTCCTCCTGTGCCTGGCCGCGATCGCAGGCTGCACCCCGAACGGCCCCCTCGCGCCTCAGACGAGCCCGTCCGCAAAGCGGCAGACGCCCTCGCCGTCGCCCAGCCCGACCCCGAGCCCCATCGAGAGCCCGACGCCGAGCCCTTCGCCGTCGCCCAGCGTCCAGCCGAGCCCCGTGGTCGTGCCCGCCTGGGCGGCGATGCACGGAAGCTGCATCAGCGGGCCGGCGGCGCAGGAGGCGGTGCTGCAGCTTCAGGGCACGGCCAACCCGGTGCTGGCAGACGTCTCCAACGCCAAGGCTCCGCGCACGCTGTGCGGGATCACCGGCGGCGCCTTCCAGCCGGAGCTGGTGACGCAGACGATGATCTCGTGGTACGCGACGCAGGGCAACCCGAGCGCCCCGGGGACCAGCGTGATCGCCGTGCTCGACCTCTTCACGAGCACCTCGACCGTGGCGGCCACCTGGTCGGGCGGCAGCTTCATGGACGGCCTGCACGCGTGGAGCCCCGACCGCGGCTTCCTCGCCTACATCGCCTCGGACCAGGGCTCGGTCACCCTCCACCTGCTCAGCGGGGGAGGCGACCGCGTGGTCGCGACCATGGGCGCCGTGCCGGGCCGTGGCTCCAACCCGAACGAGGATGACTCCTACCTCTCTTTCTCGCCGGACGGCGCGTACTTTGCCCTTGTCCAGACCTTCACCAGCTCGGGGGACCAGCTCCAGGTGCGGCGGACGATCGATGGCAGCCTTGCCTTCAGCCTTTCCAGGGGCACGATGGCGACCTGGGGCAGCACCGGAAGCCGGCTCTATTACCGCATGCCAAGCTCGAGCGTCATCCAGGCCTGGGACTCCAGCGCGGGCGTCTCCCAGGCGTTCGGCCAGCAGCTCGCTTGGATCCGTCCGCGCGCTGACGCCGGCGACGACAACCTAGCGTTCACGGTCCGGGATTCGACAGGCAGCCCGCGTGTCTGGCTGTACGGTCACGGCGGGCGCTCCGGCGGGCAGCTGCCCAACGTCCGCTCGTCGCCCGCGTGGCTCAACTCCACGACCTTCTTCGATGTCGAGGAGACGGTGTGCTCGACCAACTGCGGCCTCGGTCCGGCGTGGCAACCTGACGGCAAGACGTTCACCTACGACATCGCGGCGCAGGCGGAGACGAGCTCGAAGATCAGCCAGGTGTTCGGCGCGTGGCCTCGCCCGGGCCAAACATGACAACCGGACGTTGGGTGGTGCGATCATGACGCCGACCGAGATGGAGCAGATCACCAAGCCCGCTGAGGGGGCGGACTTGCAGCCGGCCCCCATGTACATGCCGGCACCCGAAAGGCCGCGACCGCCCTCGCGATCCGCGTGGCAGGCGGCGTTCCAGCGCAACGAGCGACGCTGGTGGACGGTCGCGCTCGCGGCGACGCTTCTTGTGACCATCGTGGGGATCGGGCTGCTCTACGCGGACGACGCGAGCAACCAGGCCGCCGTCCGCTCCCTTACCACCCAGAACGAGTCGCTGAACGGACGGAACCAGATCCTGCTGGACCAGATCAAGAGCTCGCAGACCAACCTGACCGCCACCCTGGGCGAGCTGGCCAAGACGAAAGCCGAGCTCGAGCACCCGCACCTCACCATCTGGAACGTGCCGCAGCAGCTCAAGGGGCCGAATTACTACCTGGCAGGCGGCGTCCCGGATACGTTCACGTATCACCTGCAGGCGACCGCCACCGGACCGATGTCGGTCAGCATCATCACGCTGCAGGAGTGGGCGAAGGCCGTCGAGTGCTTCGATTACACCCAGGCCTCGACGCACTACTGCATGCATCACCAGGGTGCGGTCTACAGCTCCCTGGGTGTGACCAGCGTGAATTACGACTTCCACCTGGCAGAGGGTTGCGCCGATTACATTGCCGTTTTCACGGCGGCGACTCCGATCACCGTGACGCCGAACGTCAGCGTCACCTACAACCCCGCGACGTCAGCCACTGGCGACTGCGCCTAGCTTCCAAATCAAGGATCTGAGCTAAGAGGATCAAACCGGCCGAAAGTTAGGTTATCCTATTTTGCATGGTAGGTTTGCCAGCAAATCTTATTAGGAACGCCTAGACGATGGTCGAACAGCTAGAGCGCCGAAGCACGTTCACCCGGTCCCAGGAGGACTACCTGAAAGCCCTCTATCTCCTGGGCGGCGGAGACAGGGAGGTCCCGACCCGGGAGCTCGCCCAGCGCCTCGGCATCTCGTCGCCAAGCGTGAGCGAGATGGTGACGCGTCTCTCGTCCCAGGGGTTGGTCGAGCACGACCGCTACCGCGGCCAGCAGCTGACGCGGGAAGGGCGCAAGGTCGCCCTCGAGCTGGTCCGCCACCACCGCCTGCTCGAGATGTTTCTGGTCCAGGTCCTCGGCTACAGCCTGGACGAGGTGCACGAGGAGGCGGAGCGCCTCGAGCACGTCATCTCGGAACGAATGGAACAGCGGATCTTCGATCTACTGGGCCGGCCCGAGCTCGACCCACACGGCCACGCCATCCCCACGCTCACCGGCAAAGTCAGGCCGGTCAGCAACCGCCCGCTGAGCGAGTGCAGGGCGGGGGAGAAGGTGATCGTGCAGGGCGTGTCCGACGATGACCCCGGCAAGCTGCGTGAGCTCGAGCGGCGGGGTCTGCTGCCCGGAACCAGGCTCGCAGTCCTGGCGACCAGCAAGTTCGAGGGGCCGATCGAGGTCAGGCTCAGGGGCCGACGCGAGAGCGTCCCGCTGGGCCTGGCTCGAGCCATCTTCGTCACCGAGGGCCGCTAGTGGCCCAGGTCGTCAAGGCGGTCGTCAGCCAGCCCATGGTGGTCGGCGTGGAGGGCGCCCTGCCGGGCGAACTTCGGGTCCTCAAAGCCGCCGAGCGATCGTTGAACGGCCAGCGGCGGGGCGTAAGGGCGGTGGTGCCGTTCCTCGGCCCCGCGTTCATCGCCGCGGTCGCTTACGTCGACCCGGGCAACTTCGCGACCAACATGGCCGGCGGCGCCCAGTACGGCTACATGCTGCTGTGGGTCGTGCTCGGCGCCAACCTGATGGCGATGCTCATCCAGTCGATGAGCGCCAAGCTCGGCATAGCCACGGGCCTGAGCCTTCCAGAGGTGTGCCGCGAGCGCTTCCCAAGACCACTCGTCATCTTCCTGTGGATCCAGGCCGAGCTGATCGCGATGGCGACCGACCTCGCGGAGTTCGTCGGCGCCGCGCTGGGCATCTACCTCGTCTTCGGCATCCCGCTCTTCATCTCAGGGCTGCTCACGGGCGTCCTGGCGTTCGGCATCCTCGGCCTCCAGGCCTGGGGCTTCCGTCGCCTCGAGGCCACGATCAGCAGCCTGGTCGGCGTGATCGTCATCGCGTTCGGGCTGGAGGTGTTCCGGAGCAACGCGTCCTGGGGATCGGTCGCGGCGTCAACCTTCGTGCCGCACCTGGACGGAAGCGCTTCGATCCTCCTCGCGGCGGGCATCCTCGGCGCGACGGTCATGCCGCACGTCATCTACCTCCACTCAGCCCTCACCCAGAAGCGCATCGTGGGCGCGAACCCGGAAGCGAAGCGGAAGATCTTCCACTTCGAGATGGTCGACGTGGTGATCGCGATGGGCATCGCCGGCCTGATCAACATTGCGATGCTCACCCTCGCGGCCGCGGTGTTCGGCTCCCGCGGACTCACCCACGCGGGGAGCGACCTCGGCCAGGTGTTTCACCTGCTGGACCAGTACCTTGGCGCGCACAGCGGAATCGTCTTCGGCATCGCGCTCATGGCGTCTGGCATCTCATCGTCGTCTGTCGGGACTCTTGCCGGCCAGGTGGTGATGCAGGGCTTCATCCGCCGCCAGATCCCGGTCTTCCTGCGCAGGGCGATCACGATGGTGCCCGCGATGGTCCTGATCGCAAGTCACTTCGACCCGTCGCGCGCGCTGGTGCTCAGTCAGGTCCTGCTCTCGTTCGGGATCCCGTTCGCGATGATCCCGCTCGTCATGTTCACGCGCGACAAGAAGCTGATGGGGACGCTGGCCAACAGCCGGCTGACGAACTACGCCGCGTACGCCGTGGCCGCCATGATCATCGGCCTGAACATCTTCCTGCTCTACCAGACGCTGTTCGCGCGGGCCTAGCTGCTCTTCGAGCTACCGCCCTGCAGCAGGTCGCGCGCCTTCTGGTACTCCTCCGCGCTGATCTCGCCGGCCGCGAACCGCCGGGCGAGGATGTCGAGCGGAGCTCCAGGCGACCCGGAAGGCGCTGCGTGGAGGTGCGTCACGCCCAGCGCTGCCACCACCACTACCACGGCGATGGCCGCCAGGACCATGAGGACCAGGACGATCCACAGGAAATGAAAAGGCATGAGAGTCATTCCATGGTGCAGCATAGCCCTGGGTGAAGACATGAAGCTCGGTGTCCAGCTCGGCTACTGGGGCTTTGGGCTGACGCCCGCCGACCAGCTGGAGCTGGCTCAGGCCGCCGAAGAGCTGGGCTACGACTCGGTCTGGACGGCCGAGGCATATGGCTCCGACGCCGCGACGGTGCTCGCGTGGCTCGCCGCCGGCACGAGCCGGATCAAGCTCGGCGCTGGGATTTTCCAGATCCCTGCGCGAAGCGCGGCGATGACCGCGATGACCGCGGCGACGATCGACAACCTTTCTGGCGGACGGCTGATCCTGGGCCTTGGCACGTCGGGGCCGCAGGTCTCGGAAGGCTTTCACGGCGTCCGCTTCGCCAGGCAGCTGCAGCGGACGCGCGAGTACGTCGCGGTGGTGCGCATGGCGCTGGCGCATGAGAAGGTGGAGTTCCACGGCGAAACCCTCGAGCTGCCTCTGCCGGACGGTCCGGGCAAAGCCCTGAAGTTGAGCATCCGGCCTGTCCAGGACCGGATCCCGATCTTCCTTGCGGTCCTCGGACCGAAGAACGTGGCCCTTGCCGGGGAGGTCGCCGACGGGTGGCTGCCCGTGTTCTTCTCACCCGACCACACGAAGGCGCTTCGAGTCCCGCTCGAGGAAGGCGCGGCGCGAGCTGAACGTTCACTCGACGGTTTCCGGATCTGCCCGACTGTGAACGTGATGATCGGCGATGACCTCGAGTCGGCTCGCAACGCGATGCGTCCGATGCTTGCTCTTTACGTCGGGGGGATGGGCTCGCGCGAGCAGAACTTCTACAACCGCCTCGTCTCTTCGTATGGCTTCGACCGCCAGGCGGCCGAGGTGCAGGAGCTGTACCTAGCGGGGCGCAGGAACGACGCCATGTTCGCGCTCCCTGACGAGCTGATCGACCTCGTCTCGATCGCCGGGCCGCGCGAAAGGGCGAAGGATAGGCTCCGCGCCTTCAGAGAAGCGGGTGTGGACACGCTGATCGTGTCGGGGATGGCGATCGACACCCCGTCTCGCATCGAGCAGCTGCGCCTGGTCGCCGAGCTGAGGGATGAAGTCGGCTAGCCAGCCAATGGTCTTTCGCGAGATGCTCGCCGGGCCAGTGAGGCGTGAGGACGCTCAGCTGGTGTGGATGCTGGTCGGCCTCACAGCAGTTGATGTCGGCATCGCCACATTTCTCAGCCTGTTTCCCGTGGATGCCGGCTTCCTCTACTTCATCGTCGGAATCCTGTTCGCGGCGGTCGCTCTCATCGGGGTGGCGAGCACGCGGTTCAAGAGTCATTACAGCCCGGCCGGGATCTTCTGGTTTCTGGCGACGGTCGGCGCCTTCCAGGCCTTGAACATCGTCGTGATGTGGGCCGGCCTGCTGATCAGCTGGAAGGCCTCGGGTCACCCCGGCTACCCTGTCGCCATCGGCGCCGCTGTAGGGCTCGTCCCGCTGCCGGCTGGAATCTGGCTGCTTGGACGCAAGCTTCGTTCCGCCTCGACTGTGCCGAAACGGTGAGCATGAACCAGCCGCCTCCCCTCGTCGACTACAACCTCTTCGAGGCCGACGCGCCGCTTCGCGAGTCGCTGGAGCGCGAGGGCGCGTCTTGGGCGCACGACCTGGTCCACGACCTCGGATCCCTCGCGGGCACGCAGCAGGCGATCGACTGGGGCTTCCAGGCCAACGCCAATCCTCCCCAGCTCCGCACGCACAACCGGTTCGGTGAGCGGATCGACGAGGTCGAGTTCCATCCCGCGTGGCATGAGCTGATGAGGGTCGCGATCGGCCACGGCCTGCACGCCCTGCCATGGCGCGAGCCGAGGCCCGGGGCTCATGCGGCGCGAGCCGCCGCCTTCTACGTCTGGTCCCAGGTCGAGGGCGGGCATGGCTGCCCGGTCTCGATGACGTACGCCGCGATCCCGACGCTGCGCAAGACACCGAGCGTCGCGAACCAGTGGGAGCCGCTCGCGACGACGCTCGAGTACGACCCGGGCCTGCGACCCACGGCGAGCACCTGCTGAACGGCCAGAAGTGGTTCTGCTCCGCGCCGATGTGCGACGCGTTTCTCGTCCTCGCGCAGGCGCCCGCCGGCCTCTCGTGCTTCTTGCTGCCGCGCGTCCTGCCAGACGGAACCCGCAACGGGTTCCACATCCAGCGGCTCAAGGACAAGCTCGGCAACCGTTCCAACGCATCCTCGGAGATCGAGTTCGACGATGCGTGGGCCGTGCTTGTCGGGGAAGAGGGCAAGGGCGTGCGGGCGATCATCGAGATGGTCAACCACACGCGCCTGGACTGCGTCATCGGCTCGGCGTCGCTGATACGCCAGGCGGTCGCCCAGGCGACGCATCACACCTCTCATCGCAGCGCGTTCGGCAAGCTGCTCAGCGAGCAGCCCTTGATGGTCAACGTCCTCGCCGACCTCGCGGTCGAGTCGGAGGCGACCACCATCCTGATGATGCGGCTCGCCGGCGCGTTCGATCGGGCCGCATGCCATGGCGGCAACGGCTACGTCGAGGAGTCGATCCTGCCCCGCCTGTACCGGGAGGCGCCACTCAACTCGATCTGGGAGGGCTCCGGCAACGTCAATGCGCTCGACGTGCTGCGCGCCATGCAGCGCGAGCCAGAATCGGTCGCCGCGTACTTCGCGGAGGTGGAGCGGGCACGCGGGATGGACTCGCGACTCGACCGCGCAATCGACGACCTGAGGAAAGCGATATCGAGCTCAGGTGGAATCGAGGCGGGCGCTCGTCGTATGGTCGAGCAGATGGCTGTGCTGCTCGAGACCTCCCTCATGCTCCGCTACGGCGAGAGCGCGGCCGCCTCGATCTTCTGCAACTCGAGGTTGGGCGGGGCGTGGGGACATACGTTCGGCACGCTTTCAAGTTCAAATGAGCTCAAATCGGTGATCGAGCGGCACCGGCCGCGTTTCTGATACCGGAGGGATGATTCAAGAAACCGAGGAAATCACGCATGTCTGGCAGAGCTCGGCCGCATCTCGAGTACCGCCAGGCGAGGTAATACTGGTTACCGACTTTGACGGTACCCTGGCCGAGGTCGTTCCGGATCCCGCGGCGGCGCGCGCCCGGCCCGAGGCGCTAGAGGCCCTGCAAGAGCTCGTGATGGTGCTCGCGGACGTGGTCGTCCTCAGCAGCCGGCCGTTCGCGCAGCTCGAGACCCTGGTGCCCATATCCGGCGCCAGGCTCATCGGCGACAGCGGGCTCGCGATTCCGCGTCATGCCCAGAAGGAGGCGCTGGACCGCTTCAACGCGGACGCGAGCAGGCTGCTCGAGCGGATCCCCGGCGCGTGGATCGAGGTCAAGCCGGCCAGCACAGCGATCCACTTCCGCAACACAAACAAGAGCGGCGAGGAGATGCTCGAGCTGCTGCGGCCGGTGCTCGACGGCGCGCGCCTTTCCGCGGCGCTCGGCCGCAAGGTCGTCGAGGTCCACGCTCCGAAGGCGGGGAAGGGAAGCGCGCTCGCGGCGCTGCTGCCGGCCGAAGACCCGGGAGGCGTCGTGTGCTTCGGCGACGACGAGAACGACCGCTCGCTGTTCGAGTACGTGAGCGCGCTCGACATCCCGCACATGGCAGTGGGCGTGTGGTCGCCGGAAGCCCCGCCGGACCTGTTCGAGCGCTGCGACCTCGTGGTCCCAGGTCCTGAAGGAGTCGCCAGGGTCCTGCAGGAAATCGTCGAGTGGGCTAAGGCTTCGAGCTGACCCGCTCGGCGGCGGGCGGGACCAGGTCGCGCAGATCCTGGACCTGGTTGCTGATCCACCTCGCGATGTCGTTAGTGCGCACCACGTTCTTCGCGCCCTCGTTCATCCGGTGGCGCTCCTCGACCGGCATGGTCAGGCCCGTGTACATCGCCTCCGCAGTCGCCTCGACGTCGAATGGGTTGACCGAAAGCACGTTGCCCCTCAGCTCCTCGTGCGCGCCCGCGTTTTCGGAGAGCACGATCATGCCGTCGGTCTGGTTGACCAGCGCGCCCTCCTTGGCGACGAGGTTCAAACCGTCGTACACGGGATTCACCAGCAGGACGTCGAAGTTCTTCATCATCGCGATCGCTTTGCGCTCGCTTTCCGCGATCTCCAGGCGGATGGGCTGCCATCCGTCTGTGCCGAACTCGCTGTTGATCCGTCCCGCGGTCTGCCTGATCTGCCGCAGGTAGCGGCTGTAAGCAGCGACGTCCTGACGCGAAGGCTGCAGGAACGCCCAGAACTGCACCTGCCCGTTCAGGTCGGGGTGGTACCGAAGCATCTTCTCGAAAGCGATGAAGCCGCGGACGATATTCTTCGACGGGTCTGTGCGGTCGATCCGTGCGATGAGCCGCGCCGGGCGGAGCGCCGCCATCTCCTGTTCCTGCCGCTTGACGCCACGCGATGACGCCAGGCGCGTCGTCATCGGGACGTCGACGGAGATCGGATAGTGACGCGCGTAGACGATGCGACCTCCCGCCACCACCGCCCGCTCACGCTCGTCCACCTGCAGCCCCAAGTTCTCCTCGCAGGTCAGCAGGAAGTTGCGTACGTCGAGGCTCGACTGGAAGCCGACGATGTCGCAGGCCAGCAGCCCCTCGAGGATCGCGTCACGCATCTCTTTGGGCAGCACCTTCCAGTACTGAGGCGTGGCCCACGGCACGTGCAGGAAGAACTGGATCACCGCATCCGGCAGGGCCTCGCGGACGAAGCGCGGCACGAGGTAGAGCTGGTAGTCGTGCACCAGGACGAGAGGACGTGAGGAGGCTCCGCGGGCAAGGCCGATCACCCTCTCGGCCATCTGCTTGTTGACCTCGACGTAACCGTCGGTCCAGGCCTGGTGGATGCGGTAGTCGATGATCGGTTCGTTGCCCAGGTCCCAGAGGTAGTGCTGGATGAACCACAGCACAGGGTTGGAGATGACCGAGTAGTACATGTCGTACTGCTCGCGAGTCGGCGTCGCGTAGAACAGCCGGCCGGTCGATTGCGCCAGCGGCACGACCAGCCCGCCCTGGTGGTTCGCGGCGATCGCGCGCTCGGCGTCGCTGCGCGCGCACGCCACCCAGTCCGCCCCCAGGGCCTCGGCCAGCGTCAGCAGCCCGGTGATCACGCCGCCCGAGCCCCGCCTGAAAGTGCCGTCAGGCCGCGGCTCATGCGGGCCGCGGTTGGAGACAAGGATCGGATAGTGACCGGGCAGCGTCCGCGCGACGTAGCTGCGGATCGAGCTGGGCCTAGCGTCCGTCTTCCGCGGTCCTCACCAGACTCCACCTGTCGATCGGGACGTCGTGGACGCGCACGCCAGACGCGCGGGAGACGGCGTTGGCAAGGGCGGCCGTGCCGGGAATGGCGGGCGGCTCGCCGACACCTTTGGCGCCCAGCGGCCCGACCGGCGACGGGACCTCGATCAGCCGCACGTCGATATGCGGGACCTGGTCGGCCGCGGGCAGCTCGTAGTCGAGAAAGGACGCCGTGCGCAGCTGGCCGTCGCCGTCGTACACGAGCTGCTCGCCAAGGGCCCGGCCCAGCGCCTGCGTGGCGCCGCCATGGATCTGACCTTCGACCTCCGGCGGGTTGATTGCGTGGCCGACGTCCTGGATCGCGGCGTAGCCGGTCAGCTGAAACGCACCGGTCTCGCGGTCGATGCGCACGCGCGCGATGTGCATCGTGAACATGGGGGAAGCAGCCTGCACCGCCGAGCGGCCGGTCGCCTCGATCGGCTTATGCCGGCCCATGAACTCGCGGCTCATCTTGACCAGCTTTGTGATCTCGACCGACCGGCTCGGCGCCCCCTTCACCGCGACGTTCCCGCCGACGATCTCCAGGTCCTCCGGCGCCGCTTCGAGCTCCTCGGTGGCAATCTCCAGCAGCTGGCGCCGCGCCTCTCGCGCGGCCTCGTAAACCGCCCCGCCGACGCTGTAGGTGACCTGGCTGCCACTCGAGGTCGTGCTGAAGGGAGCCGACGCCGTGTCGCCGACCTCGACCCTGACCATGTCGGG
>WNFI01215940.1_pt1 | contig 25699 bp, 25 predicted proteins | sample 5400471 | NCBI WGS metagenome assembly WNFI01 (sample SAMN13153348, study PRJNA577476) | soil metagenome | isolation source: 100 cm saprolite on Douglas fir-dominated hillslope | place: USA:California | collected 2013-09-17 | reverse complement strand
CCCGGCCGAGTCCCACACCTCGGCTTCCTCGTCGAACCAGCCACCGCTGACGTGCCGGGACCTGGCCGCGACCCGGAGCGGCCCGGCCGTGGGCACCATCCGCATGTACATGGTCAGCTCGACGGTCGGCGCCCAGCCGGTCGCGCCGAGCCCGAACACCACGGGCGGCAGCCCATCAACCGCGAGCGCGAGCAGCAGCGCATCGGGTTCCCGGTCCTCGCGCAGGCCGAAGTAGCCGCGCATCTCCGGCAGGCCACTTGGATCGTGGTCGGCCCAGCCGATCACCGCCGGGTCGAACAGCATCCTGATCTGGGCGGCGTAGCCCGCCGTCCCGTCCGGCGCCACCGTACCCCGCCAGGGCCCGAGCTCGACGCACTGCTCGATCGGCGGCAACACCGGCGGCGCGTCAGTCCAGGTCAGCTCGCCGTTGCCGACCGACCCGCCGGCAGGCAGCGGCGAGGTTCCCGATCGCTCGCCATCGGTCCCCCCGGTCCCCCTGGCTTGGCCGTTCCCGCCCGCCGCCACCGGGACCGTTCCTGTGGTGACGGTCGTCTCGAGCACCGGCTCGCCGTCCTGGCTCAGGGTCGCGCGGGCGGTCGCCGCAGTCCGGCCGGTTTTCAGCCAGGTCACGCGGATCTCCGCGGGCGCGAGCCGGGCGACGCGCAGGAAGTGCGCGCTCGTCGCCACCGGGTGCGGCAGCGGCGAGCAGTCAAGCACGGCGCGCAGCACGGTCGCGATCAGCACGCCGCCGTTGACGGCAGGCGGGGTCGTCCCGCCGGGCGCGACGAGCGCGAACCGCTGGTCGGGATGCGCGTCGTAGACACCATCGGCGCGACGGCGGACAGCCGTCGCCTCGTCAAAGATCGTCATACCCGCGAGCTCCAGGACCAGTTGGGGGGCTATCTGGTGTTATCGCCGTATCGCTAGGTAAGAGACGTATTTCAGATATTTCAGGTGCTTCAGGTTTACCAGGCCGGTGCTCAGGCCCATAGCTCGCCCTCGAGCCGCTTCTCGGCCTCGGCAAGCGTTCCGCCGTAGGCACCGGTCGACAGGTACTTCCAGCCGCCGTCGGCGATCAGCACGACGATGTCGGCCCGCTCGCTGTTCGCCTGGGCCTTGTTCGCCAGCGCCAGGCCTGCGTGGAGCACGCAGCCTGCCGAGATTCCCGCGAAGATCCCCTCGCAGGAGACCAGCTCACGAGTCCGGCGCAGCGCGTCGGCGGCGGACACCGAGAACCGGGAGGTGAGCACCGCGTCGTCATAGAGCTCGGGGACGAACCCCTCGTCCATGTTCCGCAGCCCGTAGACCAGCTCGCCGTACCTCGGCTCAGCCGCCACGATCTGTACGCCAGGCACGTGCTCGCGCAGGTACCGCCCGGTCCCCATGAGCGTCCCCGTCGTGCCGAGCCCAGCGACGAAGTGAGTGATCTCCGGCAGGTCGGCCAGGATCTCCGGCCCGGTCGACTCATAGTGCGCGCGGGCGTTGGCCTCGTTGCCGTACTGGTACAGCATCACCCAGGTCGGGTTCTCAGCCGCCATCCGCTTCGCGACCCTGACCGCCTCGTTGGACCCACCCGCGGCCGGCGAGTAAACGATCGACGCCCCGTACATATGGAGCAGCTGCGTCCGCTCGGCCGAGGTGTTCTCCGGCATCACGCAAACCAGCTGGTTGGAGCAGCTGCGTCCGCTCGGCCGAGGTGTTCTCCGGCATCACGCAAACCAGCTGGTACCCGCGCAGGCGGGCGATCATCGCCAGGGAGATGCCGGTGTTGCCCGAGGTCGGCTCCAGAATCGTGCACCCGGGACGTAGCAGGCCGTCCTTTTCGGCGGCCAGCACCATCCACAGCGCCGCCCTGTCCTTCACCGAACCGGTGGGATTCCTGTCCTCGAGCTTGGCCCACAGCCGGGCGTCAGGCCCTGGCGACACATGCGGCAGCCCGACGAGCGGCGTGTTACCTACCGCGTCGAGCAGCGAGTCATAGCGCATCGTGCATGCCTGCCCTGTCCGGCTCCTGCCTCCGGCCGCGCGGGGCCGCGGCTCAGCGCATCCCGCCAGCCACCGCCGGGAGCACGGTAACGGTGTCGCCGTCCTTGACCGGGGCGGTCAGGCCGCCTAGAAAGCGCACGTCCTCGTCGTTGAGGTAGACGTTGACGAAGCGCCGCAGGCCCGAGTCATCTACCAGCCGGCCACGCAGCCCGGCGTGCCGTGAATCCAGATCGGCGATCAGCGCGTCGAGCGTGTCGCCTGAGCCCTCAACCGACTTCGCGCCGCCGGTGAAGGTGCGCAGGATGGTCGGGATGCGGACCTCGATGGCCATCAGAAACTCTCCAGATGTAGCGGGTGGCTGGCAATCGGCGCGCGGCGCGCCCGAAGGGGCTGACCGGCAGTCGCCGATGGAACAACTCACCTCACGTCTCGATCATTCCACCGGCGCCATCAGTGCAGCGAACCTGCTCCTCGGTGACGACTCCGTCGACGATCAGGAACGAGCGGACCTCGGTGTCGTCCGGCTCCCTGGTGGACACCAGCAGGTAGTGCGCCGACGGCTCCATGGCGTACGAGATGTCGGTCCGCGACGGGTATGCCTCCGTTGCTGTGTGCGAGTGGTAGATGACCACGGGCTCCTCGCCACGGTCCTCCATCTCGCGCCACACGCGCAGTTGCTCCATCGAGTCGAACCGGTAGAACGTAGGCGAGCGCTCGGCGTTGGTCATCGCCACGAACCGCTCGGGCCGGTCACAGCCGGCAGGCCCGGCGATGACGCCGCATGCCTCGTCCGGATGATCCGCCCTGGCATGGGCGATCACCTGGTCGATCAGGGCACGCGAAATGGTCAGCATGGCGGTGATCGTAACCACCAGCTACGACAGGGCCGCCACCAGGCTCTCCTGCAAAAAGGCCAACCATTGATAAACCTGTATATATGCATAACGAGGATCATCGGCGACCATGTCCTCGCTCAGCCCGTCAAAGTCCTCGGTAACTCCCAGCCGGACGCCAAGCGCCAGCCTGACGTCGTTCAGCGAGCGCAGCCACGCCTCCGCCTGCTCTGAACTGAGCCTGACCCGGCCACCGCTCGCCGGCAGGGTCTGGAGCAGCATCTGCGCTGACTCCACCTTGGCCGAACGCAATCCTGACTCGGTAAACCGGCGGAACTCCTGCGCTGCCTCAGGATCGTCGCGGTAACCGTCGGGCAGCAGCCTGGCCAGAACCGGGTCATCCGGCACCTCAGAGGACTCGCTGAGACCGACCATCGCGGCAAGCTCATCGGGGTCCGGCGCCGGCATATCGGCCACCACGAGCTCGACGACCTGCGCCACCAGGTCCCTGATGATGGCAGCCTCAGGCTTCGCGAATCGCGCGGTCACCCCGTCCGAGGTTGCGCGGAAACCCGCCATCAGATCCTCCGGCTGCACTGCGTTCTCGGGATTGACTGAGTCACCGTCGCCGGTGACCAGGTTGGCTGGCTCACACGTCGTGGCCAACCGTGGCCCACAAGCCGTAGCCATGCAAGGTCTCGGCGTTGCGCTCCATCGCTTCGCGCGCCCCGGCGGCCACAACGGCCTTGCCCTTGTGGTGCACGTCCAGCATCAGCTTCTCCGCCTTCGCCTTGGGGTACCCGAACACGCGCTGGAAAACGTATGTGACGTAATCCATCAGGTTCACTGGGTCGTTCCAAACGATGGTGATCCAGGGCCGGTCGACCAGCGCCTCTTCGCTCGTCTCGGCCCTGGTGACTTCCGCAGGTGCGACGCTCACTCGTAGCCACCTCCCTTCCATAGTGTTCCACTGCCCAGAACGGGCCGGAACGCACGTCGATTCAAATCACCCCCGATCGAACCGACCGGCTTAGGACACATACGCCCTAGGTTCACATCTCGGGTTGATTCGCCTTCCTGACGACACAGCCCGCCCCGCCAATGCGCCGCCGCTGAGGCCGGCGAGCGGCCTCCGTAGGCTTCCGACGTGAGCATGAGCGCTGAAGGACGGCAGCTGGCCGGTGCGGCCAAGGATGCCGATGAAACGGGCGGACCGCCGCGGACCGGCCTGCTGACCGATCATTACGAGCTCACCATGGTCCGTGGAGCGCTGGCGAGCGGCGCGGCGGGGCGCCGGGCCGTCTTCGAGATGTTCGTCAGGCGGCTGCCTGGCCGCCGGCGGTACGGGGTAGTCGCGGGCACCGGGCGGTTTCTCCGGGCCCTTGAGGCGTTCAGGTTCTCCCCCGGCGATCTCGAGTACCTCAGTGGAGCCGGGATCATCGACGACGCCACGGCGGGCTTCCTTGCCTCGTACCGTTTCACCGGCGACATCTGGGGATACGCCGAGGGCGACTGCTACTTCCCAGGCTCGCCGATTCTGGTCGTCGATGCCACGTTCGCTGAGGCGGTCGTGCTGGAGACGCTCGCCCTGTCGATCTTCAATCACGACTGCGCGATCGCGTCGGCCGCGTCGAGAATGGTGACGGCAGCCGGTGGGCGACCGATCATCGAGATGGGCTCGCGGCGAACACACGAACTGGCTGCCGTGGCGGCCGCGAGGGCGGCCTACCTGGCTGGGTTCTCGACGACATCGAACCTGCGGGCCGGGCTGGACTACGGCGTGCCCACCGCGGGGACCAGCGCTCACGCTTTCACGCTGGTGCACGACGACGAGCGGCAGGCGTTCAGGGTGCAGCTTGACGCACTCGGCGCGGGAACGACCCTGCTCGTCGATACCTACGGTGTCACCGAGGCGGTGGCCGCTGCGGTCGAGCTGGCGGGCCCGGGCCTCGGGGCAGTCAGGATCGACAGCGGCGACTTCGCCGAGCTCGCCAGGGCGGTCAGGGCACAGCTCGACGCGCTCGGCGCCACTGGCACCAGGATCATCATCACCGGCGACCTGGATGAGTACTCGATCGCCGCGCTCGCCTCGGCCCCGGTCGACGGCTACGGCGTCGGCACCGCTCTGGTGACCGGCTCGGGCGTTCCGACGGCCGCGCTGGTCTACAAGCTCGTTGCCAGAGCGGATCACGACGGCGAGCTGCGTCCCGTCGCCAAGCACTCCGTCGGCAAGCCGACCATCGGCGGGCGGAAATGGGCGGTGCGCATGCTGGACGACAAGGGGAGAGCGACCGCCGAATTGATCAGCACTAACCCGCCGGCCATCGAAGAACCACAGCGGGACGCTCTCAAGGCTGGTGGCCGCGTGCTGCTGCGGCAGCTGGTCAAGAATGGGGAAATCGCCGGGGACGAGCCGCTCGGCGCGGCCAGGGAGCGGCACAGGCAGGCCCTGAGCGAGCTGCCGCCAGGCGCGCTGCGGCTTTCCGCGGGCGACGCGGCCATTCCGACCGTGATCGGCCCGGCGCGCGGGCGGACCGCGGAGGCTGCCAGAATCGGGCGGTAACCTTTCGGCCATGCACTCAAGTGCCCGTCACGTGTCCGATGTCCTTTCCGCACTGGGCGCCTCAGGAAAGGTCAGGGAGCTGTCCGAGCCGGCACCCACCGCCGCAGCAGCGGCCGCTCAGCTCGGTTGCGAGGTCGGGGCGATCGCCAACAGCCTGATCTTCAATGCCGACGGCGAGCCGCTGCTGATCCTGACCAGCGGCGCGCACCGGGTAGATACCGCCATGGTCGCCGCGGAGCACGGTTTCGCGGCCGTCAAGCGGGCGGACCCCGATTTCGTGCGGTCCGCGACAGGCCAGGTCATCGGCGGCGTCGCGCCGGTCGGCCATCCCGCGCCGATCCGGACCCTGGTGGACTTGTGGCTGGACAAGTACGACGTCGTCTGGGCCGCGGGCGGGCACCAGAACACGGTGTTCCCAACTTCGTATGATGAGCTGCTCATGATGACCGGGGGCGAGCCCGCGCGCGTGTCCGACTAAGCGCATCGGCCCAGACGTAGCAGCCTAGGCCTCGCTGTCAGGCAGCGAGTCGTATATTTCCTTGCACTCCGGGCAGATCGGGAAGCGCTTCGGATCGCGGCTGGGCACCCAGACCTTGCCGCAGAGAGCTATCATCGGCGTCCCGTTCACCGCACTGTCCATGATCTTGTCCTTCAGGACGTAGTGCGCGAACCGCTCATGATCACCATCGCCGGTAGACAGATCCGGTCTGGTATCGGAGTCGACCCTGGTGCCGCCGGCCGGAAGAACTTCAGTCACGGCGTATAGTTTACGCCCTGCCCGCACGATACCGTGCGCGGCATTTAGGCGATTCGTCCGGGCCGGGCTCGTTCGCCACTCAGTTGAGCACAGGATCGTCCGGGTAGGTCGAGAGCAGTGCCATCTCGCCGCCCTGCCGCCGCAGGACCGACGGGTAGAGCCGGTCGGGCTCGTCGGCGAACGCGTCCTCGGGCAGCCCGTCGAGCACGAGCCAGGCACCGACCTCGATTTCGGCCTCAAGCTGGCCCGCCCCCCAGCCCGCGTAGCCCGCAAACACCCGCAGCGATGCGATGCCGTCGGCGAGCAACTCCGGCGGCGCGCCCAAGTCGACCAGGCCGATCCTGGACATCAGTTTGGAGCCGGCCAGCGAGCGCCATCCGATCGGCTCGCTCTCGCCGCGCGACAAGGCAAGCGCGAGCGCGCTGTCAGGGGACACTGGCCCGCCCTGGAAGAGCACGGACGGACCGGTCACCAGCTCAGTCCAGGGCTCGAGCACCTGCTGGACGGGTATCTCGCTGGGCCGGTTGAGCACCACCCCGAGTGTTCCCTCCTCCGGATCGTCCTCGACTACCAGGACGATGGTGCGGCGGAAGTTGACGTCTCCGAGCATCGGGGTCGCTGCCAGCAGCTGTCCCGTGCGGGATCCCTCCTGCATATATCTATGATGCGCCACCCCGCACTGAGGTTGCAGGGCGGGCGGCATCAGGTCACATCTGCTCAGAACAGCAGGCTGGACAGCTTCGACCGAGCCTTGGCGACCCGCGGATCGCGCGGCGGGAGGACCTCGAACAGGTTCAGCAAGTGCAGGCGGATCTTGTTCCTGTCCTCGGCTGAGGAGCGCTGGAACACTCCGAGCAAGCGATCGAAGGCGGCATCGACCTGCCCGGTGGCCAGCTCCACGTCCGCCGCCTTCAGCTGCGCGTCCAGGTCATCAGGGTTCTCCTGCGCGGCCCTGAGCACCTTGGCGCGATCGTAGGAATTCACCCGCCTGATCAGGTCGACCTGCGCGAGCCAGGCCTTCGCGACCGGATGCTCGGGCATGTCGGCGAGTACCTGCTCGAGCGCCGCGGCGGCGTCGTCCAGGTTGCCTGAGTCCATCGCAGCCTGCGCGGTCTCGAACCTCGGGTCGCCGAGCATCTCGGCGGGCCCGCCTGGCCCGCCCGGACCACCGGGGGCCCGTGCGAGCCCTGTCTGGCCGGGCGCCCCAGGTCCGCCTGGCCCGCCCGGTCGGCTCGGCGCCCCAGGTCCGCCTGGCCCGCCCGGTCGGCTCGGCGCGCCTGGTCGGCCCGGCCCGCCTGGTCGGCCCGGCCCGCCTGGTGCGTCCGGGCCGCGAGTGCCGCCGGTTTCTCTGCCCGGCGCGCCCGGCTGGCCGGCCCCGGTCGCCTCCGGCGCCTCGCGGGCCTCCGTTGCGGGGGCCTCAGCGCGCACCCTGGCCGGCATGCCCAGCTGGTCCGCGATCTGGAGAACCTGGTTGATCCACTGGCGCACCTGCGCCTCGGGGAGGGCGCCGAGGAAGCCGTCGGCAAGCTGGCCGCCTATGACGGCGACCACCATCGGGATCGACTGCACCTGGAAGGCCGCGCTCAGCTGCGGATTCGCGTCGACGTCGACCTTCGCGAGCACCCAGTCGCCCGCCGCCTCGCTGGCCAGCCGCTCGAGCACGGGGCTGAGCTGCTTGCACGGCTCGCACCACTCGGCCCACAGGTCGACGATCACCGGCACGGCCTGCGACCGGCCGATTACCTCGGTGTTGAACGTCTCGTCGGTGGCCTCGAAGACGAAGGCGGACTCTCCGCCTGCGCCCTGGTCCGGTGACCCCTGCTGCCGCCGCTTCGCGGCCGCCTGCCTGGCGCCCAGGTCAACGGCGCCAGCCATAGAAAAGTCTCGCGGCTGTTGCATGACTCCATCCTGCCGTATCCGCCGCAGCGCCCCGCCACTCGACGCCGTCGCGAGGTTCAGAAGGCGGGGGCCTCCGAGTAGCCGCCCCATTCGTCGCGGAGCGCTCCGCAGATCTCACCGAGCGTAGCCTCGGCCGAGGCGGCGTCAATCATCGGCGGGACCATGTTCCCGCCCGACCTGGCGGTGCTGACCATCGCGGCCAGGGCGGCATCCACCGCGCCCTGGTCCCGGCTGGATCTGCGCTGTGCCAGGGCGCGAACCTGAGCGCGCTCGACCTCGTGGCTGACCCGCAAGATCTCAACGGGCTTCTCGACCGTGTCGGTATGGCTGTTCACGCCGACGACCTTCTTGTCGCCCTTCTCAAGCTGCCGCTGGTACGCGAACGACGCCTCGGCAATCTCGGCCATGAACCAGCCCTCCTCGATCCCCCGCAGGATCCCGCCGGTCATCGAGCCGTCCGGGCTCATCGCTCGGATCTTGGCGAAGATCTCCTCGGCCTCCGCCTCAAGCCGGTCGGTCAGTGCCTCGACGTACCAGGAGCCCCCGAGCGGGTCGGCCACGTTGACAACGCCGGTCTCTTCCATAATCACCTGCTGAGTCCGGAGCGCGATCTCCGCTGCCTTCTCGCTCGGCAGCGCGAGAACTTCGTCGAGCGCGTTGGTGTGCAGGGAGTTCGTGCCGCCGAGCACCGCGGCAAGCGCCTCGACCGCCGTCCGCACCACGTTGTTATCCGGCTGCTGCGCGGTCAGCGACACGCCGGCGGTCTGGGTATGGAACCGCAGCCACTGTGCCCGCTCGGTCTTCGCGCCGTACACGTCGCGCATCCAGCGTGCCCAGATCCGGCGGGCCGCGCGGAACTTGGCGATCTCCTCGAAGAAGTCGATGTGCGCGTCGAAGAAGAAGGACAGCCCCGGCGCGAACACATCGATGTCGAGCCCGCGGGAGAGCCCGAGCTCGGCGTAGCCGAATCCGTCGGCGAGCGTGAACGCCAGCTCCTGTGCCGCTGTCGACCCGGCCTCCCTGATGTGGTACCCGGAGACCGACAGGGGTTTGTAGTCGGGTATCTCGGCGGCGCAGTGCTCCATCAGGTCGCCGATCAGCCGCAGGTGCGGCTGCGGCGGGAACAGCCATTCCTTCTGCGCGATGTACTCCTTGAAGATGTCGGTCTGCAGGGTGCCGTTGAGCTTGCCGAGGTCGGCGCCCTGCCGCCTGGCCGCGGCCAGGTACATGCAGAACACCGGAACGGCCGGGCCGCTGATGGTCATCGACGTGGTGATGTCGGCGAGCGGGATCCCGGAGAACAGCACGTCCATATCGGCCGCGGAGTCGATGGCCACGCCGCAGTGACCGACTTCGCCAAGCGAGCGCGGGTCATCGGAGTCCCTGCCCATCAGCGTCGGCATGTCGAACGCAACCGACAGGCCGCCGCCGCCCGCCTGCAGCAGCATCTTGTACCGGTGGTTGGTCTGGACCGCGTTGCCGAATCCAGAGAACTGCCTGATCGTCCACGTTCTGCCGCGGTAGCCAGCCGGGTACAGGCCTCTGGTGAACGGGAACTCGCCCGGCCAGCCGATCCGTTCGAAGCCGGGGACGACGGAACCCTCCGGCGGGCCGTAGACCGGGTCGACCGCGAGACCGGACAACGTGGTGAAGTCCGCGTCTCGCAACCTCGAGGCGTCATACCTGCGCTGCCAGCGAGCCCTGCCGTGGTCGCCGCGATCGGCGTACTCGCCTTCGGACTGAGCACCCATGATCATCCTCCGGCAACTCGGACGGGTCGGATGGGTCACGGCCGTCGCGGCCAGCGCGGACGCGTCACGGCCAGATAGTAGGACGTCCTAGTAAATCCTTCTGACAGTGTAAGCGCCGCCCCTGACGACGGGAAACCTGCAGCTCCCAACCATTTGCCTGCCCTCGCCGTCTCAGTACACATGACTGCCCGTGGCCGCGACGTAGGCGCGCCGTCGGGACCAGCCCAGGCCGAATGTGTGGTAGAACAAATGCGAAATCTCGCCAGCGACCCCGGCTACCTGGCAGTAGCCGGAGACGTTGTCCCCCTGCAGGCAACATGGGCAAGGCCGCCAGCCACGGCGGCAAGGCAAAGGAGCTCTGTGGCAAGGCTCCGGACCGCCGACCGCGAAGCCGCCGAGGAATTGTTCAACGCGTGCTACCCGAGGCTCGCGGGCTGGGTCAGGCGCCTGGTCGACGATGATGAGACGGCGCACGAGATCGCCGCGGAAGCCTTCACCCGCCTGCTGTCCCGGTGGTCGGGGCTGGACAATCCGCAGAGCTATCTGTACATGATCGCGACGAATCTGGTCAGAGACCACTGGCGTAAGACAAGCAGGGAACGGCGCGCGATCAGGACCATCACGGCCACAGTCCCGCGGGAGCCCGCCTGGCATCCCGCGCAGGACGTGGACGTCCGCGACCTGATCGAGACCCTGCCACCGCGGCTGCGCGCCGCGTTCCTGCTGCACTACTACGCGGGGTTCGGGGTCAAGGAGGTCGCCATGCTGCTCGGCCGGCCGGAAGGAACCGTCAAGGCCGACCTGCATCACGCGCGCGCCAAGCTCAAGGCGGCTGTGGGTGAGGCATCGTGACCGACCAGCGCGATCCGATCGAAGCCTGGCTGAGCGCCGACGTCGAGCTGCTGCCACCGCGACCCGGGGCCTTCGAGCGGGTTCGCCGCCGTGCCCGCAGGCGCAAGGCCACGAGGACGATCAGCGCGGCCGCCGGCGCCGCAGTGATCGTCGCCGCCGCCGCGACCCTGCCGCAAGTCGCCAGGGGCCTGCTGCCAGGGCCGCCCAGCGGCGCCAACAAAGTCGCGTCCTCGGGGGCGCCCGGCACCGGCAGGTCGGTCGGCAAAATAAGCTCGGCGCCCACGGCATCGGGCCGGGCGCTGTCTGGTCATGGGCCCGCGTTGCTTGGCGCGGGCACCGGGCCTCGTCCGGCGGCCAGCTTCCGTCCGACGTCAGTCACGTTCGTCGACGCCCAACTCGGCGCCGTGCTGGGCCAGGCCGGATCCTGCGGGACCGGGCCGTGCACCGTGATGGCCGGCACGCCGAACTACGGGAACAGCTGGCGACGGGTCGGCGCGCCGCCCGCTGGACCCCCGGCCGCCTCATCGGGCGTCAGCCAGGTCAGGTTCCTTGACGGATCGAACGGCTGGGTTTATGGCCCCGCGCTGTACGCTACCCATGACGGCGGGCGGAACTGGCGTCGCTTTACCGTTCCCGGACCCGTGATCGACCTGTCGACAGTCGGCAGCCGTGCGTTCGCTGTGATCGGCACCCGCTGCGCAGGAGCCGGCTCGGACTTGGCGACCAGTTGCTCCGGCTTCGTCATGTACTCCGCCGCTGCCCGCAGTGATCAGTGGCGTGCCGTCACCGGCGCCACGGGCACTGTGCCGGCCGCGCCCGGAGGGTTGCAGCTGACCGGCAACGTCGGCTATCTGATCGCCAGCGGGCGGCTCTACGCCGGTCCGGTCACCCGCGGGGCGTGGCATTTCGTACCGGCTGCGCCGACTGGTGCTCCGCCGTGCCTCACCCAGCCATCAGGACGTGGTCCCTGGCTCCTAGCGCCGGGCGCGGGCGCGCTTTACCTGGTCTGCAATGTTTCGCAGTCGGCGGGCACGCAGAAACTGGACGTGTACGTCTCGCGTAATGGTGGCCGGATTTGGCAGCTCAGCGGCGCCGTTCCGGCCACAGCCACGTCCCTGGCGGTCTCGCCGGGGGGAACCGGAACGCTCGTGCTCGCCACCACGGCTGGGATCTACCTCTCCCGCGACGCCCGAACCTGGCAGGTTGCGACGCTGACCGGGCCGGCTCCGAAGGGCGGGTTCGGCTTTGTGGGCATGACCACGAGCGCTAAGGGCGTCGCGGTGCCGGCCAGCCCCGCGCAGCACGCGATCTTCATCACCAGCGACGGTGGCCGGACCTGGTGGCCGTCTTTCATCCGGTAAAGTCGCCCGCCTCTACCCGCAGGCTCCTGAGCAGGCCGAACATGGCGTAGAGCTGGTCATCGTCGTACCCGCGCAGGCCGAACTCGGCAGTCATCAGGACCTCAGTCGCCTCGGCGACAACCTTGCGCCCCGCCGGCGTGATCTCCGCCAGCGTCCCGCGCCGGTCCTGCGGGTTGGGCCTGCGCACGACCAGCCCGGCGTGCTCGAGCCGGTCGATCGTATTGGTGACGCTGGTCGGATGAACCATCAGCCGCTCACCGATCAACCTGAGGGGCAGCGCGCCTGCGCGGCTGAAGCTCAGCAAGACGAGCGCCTCGTACCTGGCGAACGTCAGGCCGAAAGGCCGAAGCATGGTGTCGAGCTCGCTCAGCAGGATCTGGTGTGCCCGCATGATCGAGGTGGCGGCCGCCATCGCCCGGGCCGCTCCGAACCTGCGCTCCCAGATCGTGGCCGCGCGCTCGATCGGATCGAACGGCAGGTCCAATGGCTTGCGCACAGCGCCAACGTACCTGGGGCCCGGCGCAAGCCCGGCAGATAAACCACTCCGGCAGATACAACGGCGCCCCGCCGATCACGTCTTGGACACACGTGTTTACAGCAAGTTATATTCACAGCTTGGGGGGCACGTGACCGAGACGTGATCGAGGGGGCGATATGGAGTCCGGTCACGCCGTGACAGCCTTTGCCCCCGTGCTGTCCGCGGGGGTCGGCGTCAGGTACGACAGCCGCTGGGCGCTCAGGATGGTGAGCTTCCGGCTTGACCAGCCCGACCTCGGCAGCGCCTCGCTCGGGATCGTGGCACCGCGGTCGGCGGCCGCCACCGCCCTGATCGGCCTCCTGTCGGGCCGGATCGCCCCCGGCTACGGGCGCCTTCGCGTCCTCGGCTACGACATGAGCCTGTCGGCGGCCCGGGCAGCCGTGCGGCGCCAGACGGGAACGGCCAGCCGCACCGCACGCGCCGTCGGAGCGACCAGGATCAGGGCGCTGGTCGAGCGCGCCGCCAGGCACTCGGGACAGCCAGGGTCCGACCGGCATCTGCTCGTTGCTGCCATCCTCGACAGGCTCGCCCTGACGCCATGGGCCGACGTAGCGTTCGGCGCGGCGCCCGAGCTCATCGCGAGGAAGGCCAGGCTGGCTGTGGCGTGCGTGCACCAGCCGAAACTGCTGCTGATCGACTCGCTCCTTGACCATCTGCAGCCACTCGACCGGACCGTGCTCGCCGACGTGATCAGGGATCTCAAGCGGGACACCGCGGTGATCGCGCTCGGCGCGGACGCCGAGTCCCTCGCGCTGATCTGCGACGAGATCATCCCGCTGAGCGGTGGCATTCTGCTCGGCCAGCCGCGCAGCGACTTTCCCGATGTTTCGCCCGGTGAGGGCGCCGCGGATCTCGTTGAGGTCGCCGAGAGTCACCACTAACGGCGGCTTCTACCAGTGTCCGCGGCGGGCACGAGTTCGTTCGCGCGGCACCTTCTTACCGTAGGCTGCACCACATGGACTGGAGCCTGTACCGGTGCGGGCGCGTCGGCCATATAACGTATGCGCCGGATGAGCCGCACCTGCGCGAGCACGTGCGCGCCCAGACGGCTGCTGCTGAGTTCTGGCAGTGCCTGCGTTGCGGCACCTATGTGACCGGCAGGCCGCACGGGACAGGCCCGGCTGACTCCGCGCCCGCCGTGCGGCGGGGCAAGCAGATCAGAAGCGACCTGATCCTGAAGCTGTTCGCCGTCGAACGAGGCATCAGGTTCGTCATCTTCGGCGCCCTCGCCTACGGCATCTGGCGGTTCTCTAACTCCGGCAGTATCGCCGCGGCGATCAACAGGGATCTCCCGATCGTGCGCACGTTCGCCAGGCAGCTTGGCTTCACGCTGAACCACGCCCTGCTGGCGAAGATCCAGAGCCTGCTGCACGTCAGCTCGTCGAATCTCCGCCTGCTCGCGATCGGGGTCACCGGGCTCGCGGCGGTGTCGGCCATCGAGGCATTCGCATTGTGGCAGGCCAGGCGCTGGGGAGAGTACTTCGCGGCGACCGTGACCTCGCTCGGCCTGCCGTTCGAGATCTATGAGCTATCGAAGACAGTCACTGCGACCAAAGTCACCCTGTTCGTCCTGAACCTGCTTCTGGTCGGTTATCTCGTGTACACCCGCCGGCTGTTCGGCGCCCGCGGCGGCAAGGAGGCCTACGAGGCCAGGCTCCGCGCCGAATCGGTTCTCGAGCGGGCTGAGCAGGCCGCCGTGGCGCTCCGCGCCGCAGGCCGCCCCGACGAAACCGTGAGTGCGGAGGCTCAAGCAGCAGCGGGGGCAGCCGGTTCAGCCGGCCCGGCCGGCCCGCAAGGTGCGGGCGCCCGAAACGAGCCGGGCGAGCGTCCAGGCGCGGTTCCGTTCGCCGGCCGGGCCGCCCAGGCCGGTGAACCCGCCACAATCCGCCGCGACCCGACTGGTCCATCCTGACCGATCCGCCGCGACCCTACTGGTCAGGCCGAGCCAGGTGGCCCACATCTGCCCACGCCCACGCGCTCAGCGGGAGCGTGCCGCAGCAGAGAGAATGTGTCGGTGAGTACGAACTCGCTGCCGCCGGTCCTGTCCGGTGACCTGCAGCGCAACCTGCTGCACCATCTGCTCGACGACGCCTCACTGTTCCCGCCTGGAGACCTCCCGATGCCGGCGGCTGTCGCCGCTCACGCCAGCCATGAGACAGCCTGGTTCAGCCAGCTGACCGGCCCCTTTGTCTGCCCCGAGACCAGGATCGTCGAGCTCGGAAGAGCCCTGACGGTGGCGAACCGGCCGTGGATCGACCTCTCGCTCGTCGTCACTGGCGGCGCCAAGGCGGTGACAGCCGCGACCAATGCCGTGGCGGCTGATGCCCGGCTGAGGCTGCGCACCGTGGAGGTTCCGGCCGCGAAGGACCAGGACCCGGCAGAGGCGATATCCGACGTCGCCGCCGCACTTGACAGCGTGCCGCTCGCAGGAGCAGCAGGCTACATCGAGTACCCGCTGACGGCCATCTCCGATGCAGCCACTGCCGGGCCGCTGCTCGAACTCGCCGATCAGCATGGCTACCGGCCCAAGCTCCGGACGGGCGGGGTGACGCCAGACGCGTTTCCCGCCGAAAAGACCCTGGCCGGCTGCCTTGCCGCCGTGACGGCGCACCGGATCCGGTTCAAGTGCACGGCGGGCCTGCATCACGCCGTGCGCTGCACAGACGCCGACGCTGGGCTCGACCAGCATGGTTTCCTCAATGTGCTGCTGGCGGTCGGCGCGGCCGCCGCCGGCACCTCGTTCGGCACCTGCAGCACCCAGGCGCCCATCGCTGACCTGGTCAGCCTCGGGCTGCTGAGTCAGTACTGAGAATTGGTTAATCCAGGAGGTCTTCTTCATGGCTCTGCCGCGACCCTGTGACTGGCTTGCTATCCCGGCCGGCCATCCGTTCGGCCTCCAGACGCTGCCGTACGGGTCGTTCAGCGATGTCCGCCACCCGGCGCACCGGCGGGTCGGGGTCGCCATCGGCGACCGGGTGCTCGACCTGAGCGCCGCGTCCGATCGGCTGCTGGCTGGGCGGGCTGCCGACTTCAACTCGGGCAGCCTCGACCGGTTCCTGGCCGCCGGCGACCGTGCGTGGGCACAGGTCAGGGCCGCGCTCACCGAGTGGCTCAGCCGCGACAGCTACCGCACCGCGATCGAGGACCTGCTGGCGCCGGCCGACAGCGTGGTCATGCACCTGCCGTTCGCCGTCGCCGACTACGTGGACTTCTACGCCTCCGAACATCACGCGACCAACGTCGGCCGGATCTTCCGGCCGGACGGCGAGCCGCTCACGCCGAACTGGCGGCACCTGCCGATCGGCTACCACGGCAGGTCGGGCACGGTGGTGGTGTCCGGAACGCCCGTCAGGAGGCCCTGTGGTCAGTTCAGGCCGTCCGGATCGCCTGCGCCTGTCTACGGCGTCTGCCGGAGACTGGACTTCGAGGCCGAGCTCGGCTTCGTGGTCGGTGTGGAGACCGCGCTCGGCGAGCCGGTTGCGGCCGCGCGGTTCGCCGAGCATGTGTTCGGCGTGTGCGTGGTGAACGACTGGTCGGCGCGCGATATCCAGGGCTGGGAATCCCAGCCGCTCGGGCCGTTCCTCGGAAAGTCCTTTGCGACAACGATTTCCCCGTGGATAGTGCCGCTCGCCGCGCTCGAGCACGTCCGGGTCAGACCGCCATCCCTGGAAACCGAGCTGGCCAGCTACCTGGCTGACTCGGGCGACTGGGGACTGGACATCCAGCTCGAGGTGCGCCTCAACGGGCACGTGGTGTCCCGGCCGCCGTACGCGGGCATGCACTGGAGCCCGGCACAAATGCTCGCGCACATGACGGCTAACGGCGCGTCGCTGCGGACTGGAGACCTATTCGCCTCGGGGACTGTCAGCGGGCCGCGGCGCGATCAGCACGGGTCACTCATCGAGCTCGCCTGGGCAGGCCGGGAACCGCTCGTCCTGCCCGATGGGAACAGCCGCGCGTGGCTCGAGGACGGCGACGAGGTCGTCATCACCGCCTCGGCCCGCGGCCAGGACGGCGAGCGGATCGGGTTCGGCGACGCGCACGGCCAGATCATCCCGGCCTGGCCGCCCGGGTCCTGAACTGGACCATCCTGCTAGACGGCACGTCACCCTGCAGATCCGCGACTACGATGACGACATTGCCTATACGCGGGAGAAAGCGCCATGTCAGGGCATCAGGAGCAGCAGGACGGGCTGGAGCAGTCCAGCTCGCCTGACCCGCTCGATGCCGCCCTCGTCATGACACAGCCGCCCGAGCGTGGCCCACGGGGCCCGGATCGCGCGAACGGGCATGGCCGCCCGATTGGCACCGGCGCTGCTCGGGCAGCCGATTCTGACCCGTATCTGGCTGTCGGCGACACGACCGGACGGCATCGTTCGCCGCGGAGCCTGTTCGACCCGGGTCCGGCGCCTGACCATGGGCGGACGCGGGCCGCCGGGCCGGCCGACCCAGCCGCCGCGACGGAGACTCTCGCGGTGTCCGCGGCGGAGACTGTCGCGGACACCGCGGCGGAGACTGTCGCGGACATCGCGGCGGAGACTGTCGCGGAGAGCGCCAACCCGGTAGCGGGTGCCACTTCGCCGGCCGCAGGCAGCATGACGGCCGCTGCGCCGGCGCCTGCCAGCTACTCGCGCGCGCATCAGATCGACCGGCCGAACCTCACGCCCGTCCCCGGCTCGCGGGCCGATCTCGGGCAGCGGCTGGAACGCCTGCCGTACGGGCACCCGTCGTCGCCGTACCACGTTGACGGCGAGCGCAAGCCGCCTCCGCCGCGACTGAAGCACCTCGAACTGGCGCCCCCGGTGGCAGACCGCTCCGGTGATCTGCCCGCCAGGCCGAGCCAGTTCGAGTTGCCGGACGCCGACCAGGCCGAGCCCGGGGAGCCCGGTCCCGCCGACGTCGCGGCCACACCAGATCAGCTCGGCAGCGGAACCGGAGCTAGGCATCCGGCGAGGGAGGCCGGGCCGTACACGCTGCCGGCCAAGGCCGCGCCACCCTATCCGCCGCCAAACGCGGAACACGACCAGCAGCATTCCAGGCCGATGCCGACGTTCACGCCAGCGAAAGCCGGACCTCCGCCCCCGGCCGCCGCCAGGCCGATGACAGCCGGTTCGTCGGCGGATGCCGTCTGGCGCCCATCAGCCTCCAGGCCTGGCCCTGGTGATTCGGGGGCGCACCCCGCACAGCGCGACTCCCTCGGCGCCCCCAGCGGCCCTGCCGCGACGGCGCAGGCGAGATCGCTTCCGACCGGCCGTGGCCCCGGGTTCAATCCGAGCTCCACCCGGCCGCGGACAGCGACCGACGGGTCATGGACATGGGGCCCTGCGAGGCTCACGTCCGATCAGGTGCGCATCGCCGAGGACGGCTACGACCGGTTTCGCGCGGCAGAAGGGCGCGACTTGTTCGGCGGCTACGGAGGCAGCGGCCTGACCGCGAAGTTGCGCCAGGTGGAAGGGCGGCTCGACTACGGGCGGCTGGCGCCGGGGACGGAAGAACGCGCGCTGCTTGAGCCTGACGTGTTCCGGGCCAGGTTCGCTGACATGCTGAGGCGGCATCCGGACCGGTCACCAGAACTCCTGGCGAGCCGCGTCCCTGGCGCGCTGTCCTACGCGTTCATCTTCGGCACCGACCATTACGCCGACGGCATCCTGCTGGTTCAGGACGCCCTGGAGGCCCAGGGGTTCGATCTGCAGGCCCGCAAGAACAGCTGGAACAGCGTGGCGAACCGGTGCGTGTTCACGATGTGGCACGACCCTCTCAGCGAGTTGCCCTTCGAGGTGCAGTTCCACACATCGGCCAGCCTGGAGGCACAGCAGCTCGCGCGCACTTCGGCGACCCTGATCAACGATCCGGGGATTCCGCCGGACGAGGCTGCCAGCCTTCGGGCGGACTTGGCTTCAGCCTGGGCGGCCCTGCCCTCGCCGCCAGGCAACGCGGAGATCAGCGACTATCGCCGCTATGGCAGCACCGCACCCCGTCGCTAAAGGCGACCACGGTCACGGCGCCGCATCGCCGCTGTCGGCCTGGCTCGTGACCGCCTTATCGAAATACTCCTTGATCAGCTGCCTTTGGCGCTCGCTGACTTGCTGAAAATGCTGGTCCAGGGCGTCTTCGCCGATGGCTTCGGCAGTCAGATAGAGATCCTTGATCTGGTCCATCTTGGCCGCGGTCGGCGACCATACATCCGACCCGGCGGCCCGCGACATCATCATTCCCGTCGCCGGGCCGGCCGACGGCGAAGCAGCCGGTGAGTCAGACGGGGAAGGCGGCACAGTCGCGGCAATCTTCTGGGCCGGCTCGAACGGGCCACGCATCCGCGGTTCAGACGCCGCGGACCGGTCAGACACCGGCCTGCTCGGCTCGCCAGGCACCCGTGGATCCTGACTCGCCGACGGCCGCCGGGCCAGGATCACTGCCATCGGCGTGGTGTCGGCATCGGGGCTCACCATGGCGTTGCCATCAGCGTCTCCGCTCGCCGGGCCAAATGTCGGGGCGGCGGACCGCGGCCGAGCGGCGGGCTGCGGCGGTGGGGCGGACTGCAGCGGTGCGCCGACGGCCGGAGGGATGGTTCCGGTGGGACTAGGCGGCGTAGCCGCGGTTACTGAGCTTGCCGAAGCGCCAGCGCCTGCGGACGAGCCGGAGTTCGCTATCACACTCGGGCTCGCTGGAGCGCCCGAGGCGGCCGGGCGGGCGGGGCTACTGGCCTCCGTCTGGGCTGATGACGTCGCCGCCTGGTCCTTCTCCTGAGGCTCGGCCGCGGACCGGCCGGGCGGCAATGCGGCCGGCCGCGCGCCAGCCTTCCTGGCAGGACCTGCCGGTCGGCCACGGCCTGCGTCCTGGCCAGCGTTTCCGGCCGACTGATCTCCAGTCCGCTCTGCTGAGGCCGCTCCCGGGCGCGGCTCGTGCCATTGTCCTGGTCTGCGTGACGCCGGGTCGTCGTTGCGATAGGGCGCGGGCTCACCCGGATGCCGCCGGCGGCCAGCGGGGTAACCGCCATTCAGCTCAGGGCCGTACTCTGGCGGCGGCCCGCCCGGCCCATAGTTCCGTGCGTCATCGGGTGGCCACGACCCGTTCCCTTGTGCTGGCATCGGGCGAGGCTGCCGGCCGTACCCGTTGCGTGGCAGACGGGGCCCACCCCATGCCGAGTCCGCACCTCCCGGCCGCCCGGGATCCCCGGGCGTGCCCGGCCCGGCCGTTTCCCGCTGCCTATACCCGCCCGGAGCACGGCGGTCCTCATCCCATCGAACCGCTTCGCGGTCCCAGCCGCCACCTCGCGGTCCGTACCAGTCCTGCGGAACCCGCCGCGGAAGCCCCGTATGGCCGTAGCCCGTCGCGGCTGCGTACCCTTCGTCAGGCCCGTAACCTTCGGCGGGGCCGGGCCGCCTTCGCGGCCGGTAGCCAGCGGGCGGACCGTAGCCGGGCCGCCGATCAGAGTCATTCCCGGCGGCGGCACCGCGGGCGCGATCGTAACCATCGGGCGAGTCATACCCCGCCGGGTGGCCAGGTCCGTAGCCACCTGCCGGTCCGAACCGGTCTTCGGTGGCGGAGCCGTACCCGGCAGGCGGCCCGTAGGCACCGGGGCGGCCGTATCCGCCTGGCGGGCCATAACCAACCGGCGCCGCATAGCCATCAGGCGGCGGAGCATAGTTGCCCGGCGGACCATAGTTGCCCGGCGGACCATAGTTGCCCGGCTGACCATAGTTACCCCGCGGACCATGGCTATCCGGCGGGCCGAAACCGCCACGCGGACCGGCGCTATCGGGCGGGCCGTACCTGCCAGGCTGACTGTAGCCGCTGGGTGAGCCATAACCACGGGGCTGACCATCCTCCGGCTGGTAATAGCCGTAACCTTCGCCGTGTCCATATGCATCGGGCGGCGGGAACTCCCCAGGCCCCGCCTGCCCCGCGTAACCCCCGGGTCCTGGGTAACCGCCGGGAGGCCGGTATTCGACAGGCGGCCCATACTCCCCTGGCGGTCCAAACCGGCGACGAACCCGGTACCCGTCGCGCGTGACATCCGGACGGGCACCCGAGGCAGGGCCGTAGCCGGCCGCGCCAGGGCTGCCGTCGAACGGCGGGTAGCCGGGCGCCGCCGCGTCCTGACCGTAGTGAACTGGTCGGCGCCGCGGATCGAAGCCGCTACCAGGCCCTGGCGGGACGGCCCGCGGCTCGATCGGCTGGGCCGCTGGCGGCTGCCATACCTGCTCATGCTGCGGCTCATGCCAGATCTGCCCATGCGGCTCGGCCTGATGCCAAACCTGGCGTGCAGGCTCCGCCCGGCCCGGTTCCGCCTGGACCGGCCTGCCCTTAACCGGCTCCACCCGGACGGGCCTGCCCTGGACTGGCCCGCCGTAGGGAGACGGACCATGCAAAGGCTCGCCACTGGCTGGCTCGGCCCAGTTCTGACGCGGCGAGATGACAGGCGTGACCGGCCGTCCGATCCGGAACGGGCTAAGCCACTCATCGGCATCGATATCGCCGGTCTCGACCGGGATTTCGCGCCCGGCGTGGCCAGCCTTGCCGTTCTGCCCGTCGCGTGCCGCGCTGTTCTCGCCCGGCTCACCTTGTCCGGGCTTGCGCCGGCCTCTGCGCCCCCCGGCCACGACTAGCCAGACCGCCAAGGCGCAGGACAGCCCGTGTGTCGCGAAGAGACTGCCTGCACCGACAACCAACTACCTCCGCTACCGCCGGCTCGCAATACAGCCACATGACCGATGAGGGTCGTCGGAAGGATCACAGGCCACGCGCATCGCCCCGCCGCCAGTCACCGGACAGGGCAGCTGCCAGGAACATCGCGATCCTGCGGAAGAGCTGACCAGTCCGGGTTCAACCGTCTAACGATTTCATGCGCGTGGGCAAGTCGCAACCGATCCGATGCAGGTACGCACCGGAGCGCGGTGCCAAATCAGTATATCGGCCGGTTGATCGGTCGTTGCCCACAAACTTACGCACAGCACGACCGTGGGCTAGGTTTGTTGTCACTTAGCGAGCGCCACCACCGGCCGATACCTGGGAGGGATCATGTCGAACCAGGTCAAGTATGTCCTGCAAGAGTCTGAGATGCCGCAGCAGTGGTACAACATCATCCCCGACCTCTCCGCGCCTCCTCCGCCGCCCCTGCATCCCGGGACTCGTCAGCCTGTGGGGCCCGATGACCTCGGACCGCTTTTCCCCATGGCGCTGATCATGCAAGAGGTCTCAGGGGACCGGCACATCACGATTCCCGAACCCGTGCTCGACGTTTACCGGCTCTGGCGGCCAACGCCGCTGTACCGCGCCCGCCGCCTGGAGCAGGACCTTGGCACCCCGGCGAGGATTTACTACAAGTACGAGGGCGTCAGCCCGGCGGGCTCGCACAAGCCGAACACCGCGGTCCCGCAGGCCTACTACAACGCCGCAGAGGGCGTCAGAAAGCTCACCACCGAGACCGGCGCAGGGCAGTGGGGCAGTGCGCTGGCGTTCGCCTGCGCCCTGTTCGGGATTGACCTCGAGGTCTGGATGGTGCGCTCGTCCTTCGACCAGAAGCCGTACCGCAAGCTGCTGATGGAAACCTACGGCGCGACGGTGCATCCGAGCCCGTCCGACGTCACCAACGCGGGCCGGGCGATCCTAGCCAAGCACCCCGACTCGACGGGCAGCCTCGGCATCGCGATCAGCGAGGCTGTCGAGGTGGCCGGCAGCAACGCCGACACCAGGTATTCACTCGGCAGCGTCCTCAACCACGTGCTCATGCACCAGACGGTCATCGGCGAGGAAGCGCTCAAGCAGCTCGCCCAGGCCGGGGACACTCCCGATGTCATCGTCGGCTGCACCGGCGGCGGGTCCAACTTCGGCGGCCTGGCGTTCCCGTTCCTGCGGGAGAAGATGGCCGGGCGAATGAACCCAGTCATCCGCGCGGTCGAGCCGGCCGCCTGCCCGTCTTTCACCAGGGGCAGCTACGCGTATGACTTCGGCGACACGGCGGGATTCACGCCGTTGCTGAAGATGCATACGCTCGGGCACGAGTTCATTCCCGACCCCATTCATGCGGGCGGGTTGCGTTATCACGGAATGTCTCCGCTGTTGTCCCACATCTATGAACTCGGCCTCATCGAAGCCGTCGCGAAGCCGCAGTCTGAGTGCTTTGCCGCCGGGCTGCGGTTCGCCAGGACCGAGGGAATCGTCCCCGCCCCCGAGCCCACGCACGCCGTCGCGGCCGCCATCGAGGAGGCATTGCTCTGCAAGGAGACAGGCGAGGAGAAGGTGATCCTGACCGCGCTGTGCGGTCACGGCCTGCTCGACCTGCAGGCCTACGGCGACTACCTGCATGGCCAGATACGTGACCTTGAGCTCACCGATGTCGCCATTTCCGAGGCGCTCGCCGGCCTGCCAGTAGGGGTGTGACGCCTGGCAATAAGGCTCGCTCAGCTTCCCGGTCCGGTGAGCAACTCCATGATCTGCTCGCCGTAGCGCGCCAGCTTGGCCTCGCCGACGCCGCTGATGCCAGCGAGATCGGCCAGCGACGAAGGCGGCTGCGCTGCGATCTGGCGGAGCGTCGCGTCGTGGAAGATCACGTAGGCCGGCACGCCCTGCTCCCTGGCCGCTGCCGCACGCCAGAAGCGGAGTCGCTCGAACAGGCCAGCCGCAGCGGCCGGCAGCACGGCGGTCGGCTGCGGGCCGGGCCGGCTGGACGTCGCCCGGACGCGCGCCGGCGCCTGCTCGCGCCGGAGCAGGACCTGCCGCTGGCCCGCGAGGACCGCGCCGCTGGCCTCGGTCAGCGCGAGCGTGCCGTAATCGCCCACGACCGCGAGCAGCCCCCGGGCGAGCAGCTGCCTGACCACCCCGCGCCACTCGCTCTCGGTCAAATCGGTGCCGATCCCGAAGACCGTCAGCGATGGGTGATCGTTCTCGATTACCTTAGGCGTCTTCCGGCCAAGCAAGATGTCGATCACCTGGCCAGCGCCGAACCGCTGGTGCCGCTCCCTCTGCAGCCGCAGCACCGCCGACAGCAGCTTCTGCGCCGCGATCGTGCCGTCCCAGGTCTGCGCAGGAGACAGGCAGGTGTCGCAGTTTCCGCACGCCTGGGCTGATTCGCCGAAGTAGCCGAGCATCTGGGCCCGGCGGCACTCGATGGTTTCGCACAGCGCGAGCATCGCGTCCAGATGCGCCGACAGCCTTCGGCGGTGCGCGAGATCGCCCTCCGAGGTATCGATCAGCCTGCGCTGCAGCACGACGTCGGCTAGGCCGTACCCCAGCCAGGCGGTCGCCGGCAGCCCGTCCCGTCCGGCCCGGCCGGTCTCCTGGTAGTAGCACTCGACCGACTTCGGCAGATCGAGATGGGCGACGAAACGCACGTCGGGCTTGTCGATGCCCATGCCGAAGGCAATCGTCGCCACCATGACGAGCCCGTCCTCGCGCAAGAACCTGGCCTGGTTGGCGGTCCGGGTGCGGGCGTCGAGCCCAGCGTGGTACGGCAGCGCCATGATCCCGTTGCGCTCAAGGAATGTCGCGGTCTTGTCCACCGAGGCGCGGGACAAGCAGTACACGATGCCCGCGTCGCCGGCGTGCTCGGCCCGCAGCAGCGTCAGCAGCTGCCGGAGCGGCTCTGCTTTCGGCTCGATCCGGTACCTGATGTTGGGCCGGTCGAAGCTGGCCACGAATTGCCTGGCCGAGGCCAGGCTGAGGCGCGAGATGATTTCAGCCCTGGTCGCGTTGGTCGCGGTGGCGGTCAGCGCGATCCTGGGCACCGACGGCCAGCGCTCGTGCAGTTCGGACAGGGCGAGGTAATCGGGCCGGAAGTCGTGGCCCCACTGCGATACGCAGTGCGCCTCGTCGATCGCGAACAGGCTGATCCTGCCCTGGTCGAGCAGCCCCAGGGTCGAGGCGGACCTGAGCCGCTCCGGAGCCAGGTACAACAGGTCAAGCTCGCCGGCCAGGAAATCGGCCTGCATCGCCGCCTGCTGGCCGCGGTCCTGGGTGGAGTTGAGGAAGCCAGCCCGGACGCCAAGCGCCCGCAGCGCATCGACCTGATCGTGCATCAAGGCGATAAGCGGTGAGACCACCACTCCGGTGCCCGGCCGGATCAGCGCCGGTATCTGGTAGCACAGGGACTTGCCACCGCCGGTGGGCATCAGCACCAGCGCGTCGCCGCCGCCGATCAGGTGTTCGATGATCTCCTGCTGGCCGCCGCGGAACGAATCGTAGCCGAACACCCGGCGCAGGACGCCGGCCGCTCCGCTCGGATCCCGGCCGAAGGGCAGCGACGTCACCGCGCCAGTGTAAGCGTCGGCCGTCGACGACCTGATCGGCTAGCAGGCCCGGCGGCCCTCATGGTCGCGGTCACGGCCGCAAATATCGGTCACCTGACCGATGTCTCCGCGTGCGCGTTCCAGCACTATTTCCGGTGGCACTCGCGCTCGATAAGGAGAGCTTGTGGATGTCCTGAGGCTTAAGGACAGCTTCTCGAAGATAGCTATGTATGGCGACGAAGTACCGCTGTTCTTCTATTCGGACCTTTTCATTAAGCATCCCGAGGTCAGGGAGCTCTTCCCGATCTCGATGAAGGCGCAGCGGGACCATCTGGTCGGCGCACTGGGCCAGATCGTCGCGCAGGTCGACCGGGTCGACGACCTGACCTTATTCCTCCAGGCCCTGGGCCGTGATCACCGTAAATTCGGCGCCCTGGCCGAGCATTATGACGTGGTCGGGGAGAGCCTGCTCGAGACCCTGGCGCACTTCGCCGGCGACACCTGGACATCCGAGCTCGCGTCGGACTGGCGGGACGCTTACAACCTGGTCGCCAGCGTCATGATCACGGCCGCCAAGCAGGATGAGGCGACCAGGCCTGCTTTCTGGCAGGGGACGGTCGTCTCCTGCGAGCGCAAGGCTTTCGACGTTTCGGTGCTGCGGGTACGGCCGGAGCCGCGGCTGGACTTCCTGCCCGGCCAGTCGGTGGCTATCGAGTCACCGAACCGGCCGCGCCTGTGGCGCTACTACTCGATCGCCAACGCGCCGCGCGAAGACGGCACGCTGGACTTTCATGTCAGGCTGATCGACGGCGGGGCCGTGCAACGCGTTGCATGGTTTGCCGGTTGGCCGATTGTTCCGCGCGGACTCCGGTGATCCAAACCTTCGTATTCTTCAAGGCGCGGTTCAAGGGCTCCACCTTTCGTATGTGGCA
>WNFI01123499.1_pt1 | contig 25708 bp, 24 predicted proteins | sample 5400471 | NCBI WGS metagenome assembly WNFI01 (sample SAMN13153348, study PRJNA577476) | soil metagenome | isolation source: 100 cm saprolite on Douglas fir-dominated hillslope | place: USA:California | collected 2013-09-17 | reverse complement strand
CATCTCTCTGACGAGAGATGTTCATGATGATCCCGATCGCCGCAAGCGACGCTACCAGATTGGAACCTCCTGCGCTGATAAATGGCAGAGCGTTTCCCGCAAACGGGAGAAGGCCCACGATCACCGCCATATTGATCCCCGCCTCGATCGCGATCCAGCTGATCAGTCCGGTCGCTAGAAGCGTGCCGAGCATATCGTGTGCACGCCGGGCGATCACCAGTCCTCGCCAGATCAGAAGAACGTATAGCGCGACCAGCAGCACGGCGCCGAACAGTCCAAGTTCTTCGATCAGAACCGCGAAGATGCTGTCGGTGGGAGGCACCGGCAGACCGGTCAGCTTGGATTGAGCCCGACCGATCCCGACCCCGAACCAGCCACCATTGACGATCGCTTCGAATGAACGTTGGATGTGATAAGAAGCCTGTGTCGGGTCCTTCAATCCCGCTAGAAATTCGGCCACCCGTTGATGACCGGTTGGACTGAGTTGGACGACCAGCCAGGCTGCGATCAATGCAGCGGCCAGCATGAAGATGATCTGCTTCAAATCAGCCCCAGCCAGGAAGAACAACAACCCGCCCATCATCAGGACGATCGCCGCGGCGCTGATACTGGGCTGTTGATAGATCAAGCCCCCGACCACTCCGAGGATCACTCCGAGCGGAAGCAGCCCCAGCGTAATGTCGTGCAAGAACTGTTTTTTCGCGTAGAGCCAGACCGACAGATAAATGATCGAGACCAATTTTGCCATCTCAGAGGGCTGATAAGAACCTTGGAATAGCGCGCGCCGTGCGCCCAGGCGGACTTCATTCAAGACGAGCACCGCGATGAGGAGAATGATCGTCACTCCCATCGCCGGTACGATCCATTTTCGCCAAAGGTGATAGTCCAGGCGCGAGAATAGAAAGGCGACCACCAGGCCGAAGCCGAGATAGACGAGTTGGTGCTCAAACATATAGAGGGGCGAGCCATACTGCGTCAACGAATAATCCCATGAGGCCGAAAACATCATGACCAGGCCGAAGACGACCAGGGCGATCATCACGACCAGCATCGGCAGGTCGATGGTCCCGCGGGGGGAAGTGGGATACGCCGGAGCCTGGGCTTCGGCCGGCGAAGGCGCGCCTAAGAAAGTTCTTGTACCCATGCTCGGAATTTTTCTCCTCGATCTTCAAAATCTTTGAACTCGTCGAAACTTGTTCCGCCAGGCGAAAGCAGAACTACATCGCCTGGCCGGGCGATTTCCGCCGCGGCCTGGATTGCCTCCTTCATATGTTTGACCCGCTGGAGCGAATAGGGTCTTTTTCCATTCTCCTGGGGACCCAAGACTTTTTGGATCATTTCGCCCACTTCTCCAAAGAGCACAACCTGGTCGACGCGCTCATGGATCAGCTCAGCCAGGCGATCCCAGGGCAGATCCTTGTCCCGACCTCCGAGCAGCAGGACGAGCGGCTCTTCAAATGCAAGGATGGCTGCGGCGGTCCGTTCCGGCGCAGTCGCGATCGAGTCGTTGTACCAATCGATCTGCAGCATATTCAGCACATTATGATCGCCGCGTAGGCGGACCTGGTCCCGCCTCAATAAGGGGAGATCCGCCTGATGCTCATACAGGTAGAGGATGCCGTCCTCATAATAGGTCCCAGTTTGATCCGGCCCAGGCCTGCTGAATCCAAATGATTGCAGGCTGCCCTTCACCCGGGTCCGCAGATCCCATGCCCCGGGATCATCGCGTCCCAGGACGGCGCGATCCTGCTTGTGCTGAAATTCAAGGATCCTGGATTTCGCGGAAGTGTACGCGGCCATCGTTCCATGACGGTCCAGATGGTTCGGGGTGATATTCAAGATGACGGCGACACTCGGAGACAGAGTCATGAGCTGCAGCTGGAAGGATGAGATCTCCAGAATGGCCAGGTCATCGGGCTTCATTTCATCCACGTAATTGATCAGTGGATCGCCGATGTTGCCTCCCACAAATGCCTTCCTGCCATATGCAGTCTGAGCCATTTTCCCGACCAGCGCAGTCGTGGTGGTCTTTCCGGCCGAGCCCGTGATGCCAACCGTTCGGCAGGGGACCGCCTCCATGAAGATCTGAGTATCGTTCGACAGAGGCAGGCTGCGCTGGATGGCGCTCACCACGATGGGAAGGGTGATCGGCACACCGCCGGACAGGCACAAAAGGTCGGCCCGGTCGAGTAGTTCGAGGGGATGACCGCCAAGGACCCATTGGATCGGATAATCTTTCAGGGACGCTCGTGTCGCAGCGAGTTCCGCCTCGGTGCGTTTGTCGCTGAGGGTCACACGCGCATCGTGCCGGATCAGCCAGCGCGCCAAGGCTGCGCCCTGTCGGGCCGCTCCCAGGATCACCACATGCTTACCGGTCCAGTCCTTCATCATTTAGACCAATGCGAGCCCGACGCCGACCATCGCAGCCAGCAATCCAATTAACCAGAATCTTTGAACGACCTGTGTTTCGCTCCAGCCTAATAGCTCAAAATGCAGATGAACGGGAGCCATCTTGAAAAAGCGTTTTCCTTCCGTCAATCGAAAATATGAAATTTGGATCACTACGCTCAAGATCTCGCTGAACGGGATGATCGCAATGATCGGAAGCAGAATCCACTGACTCGTCATGAGGGCAACCACCGCCAGCGTGGAACCGATGGCCAGCGATCCCGTATCGCCCATGAAAAGTTCCGCGGGATGGACATTGAACCAGAGAAATCCAAACATCGCGCCCACCAGAGTGAAGCAGAAGCGGTACCACCAGCCCAGTTCAAAGTAACCTCGAATGCCTGGCAGGAACAGATCCGGGACCCCCAGCAGATATTTCAATACCCAGGCGGTTCCCAGACCGAGGACGACCTGGAACAAGAATTTCGTGCGGGCCCGCATTCCCTCGCCTTTGCGCCTGCCTCGGATCCCCTCCCAGTCGTCCACAGCACCCAGGATGGCAAAACCGACCATGACGATCATCGGGACCAGAACGGAGCGTCCAATGCCGCTCTGAGTGATACCGATCAACGAAACTGCGTTGAGCAAACCGGTCAGGAAAAGGACCGGCAGGATGATCATCACTCCGCCCATGGTGGGCGTGCCCATCTTGACACCATGATGGCCGGGTTCATCCAGGCGGATGATCTTTCCGATCTTGAAATGGCGCAGAATGCGCAACAGAGGCCCGCCCCAGATGACGGTCATTAAGAATGAAAGTCCCGCCAGGCTTAAGGCCAGGGTAACCTGTTTCATGAATGAACCTCGAGTGCGTCGGTGATGTGATCCATGCGCAGGCCGTGTGAGCCTTTGATCAAGGCCGCATCGTTTTTTGACAAATTTTCCTGAAGCCAGTTGATGACTGGCGTCTCCTCTTCAAACTCGAGCACCCTGGATGGCTTCATGCCCGCCCGGCGCGCGGCTTGGGCGTACAGGTGGGCGCGTGGACCCAGCGTGATCAGAATATTGGCGACTTGAGCGGCCCGCAATCCGACCATCTCATGGCCCTGTCTTTCGTACGGACCGAGTTCCAGCATGTCACCCAGGATGGCAATCTTGCGCTCCCCATCAAGTTCGCTCAAGAGGTTCAATGAAGCAAGCATCGATTCGGGCGAAGCATTATAGGTATCGTCGAGCAGGAGCGCACCGGATTCTGATCGTACTGCCACCAGGCGCAGCTGCATGTGACCCCGGTGGAGCCCGTTCAGGATCTCGTCCCAGTGCAAACCCTCGACCAATCCGACCGCAGCTGCTCGCAGAGAGGTTTCCACGGAATGGCGGCCGATCATCGGAATCCGAACGTGCATGGTCTCTTTCTGGTAGTGGAACCGAAAGCGAATCCCATCGAGACCGAGTCCCTCCACGTTATCCGCCCAGAGATCGGCCTCGGGCGACAGTCCATAAAAGAAGATGCGGGCCTTTGTTTTTTCCTCCATCTGGCGCACAAGGGGATCATCAAAATTTAAGATGGCGGTGCCCTCTGGAGCAGGAGGTAAAGCTTGGATGAGCTCCGCTTTGCCGCGAGCGATCGCCTCCTGGGACCCGGCGCGCTCGGCGTGCACAGTTCCCACGTTCGTGACCACACCGACATGCGGCAGGGCAATATCGCAGAGAAAAGCAATTTCGCCGGAATCGTAGAATCCCATCTCCAACACGGCGCGCTCGTAACCGGAGCCGAGCCGCAGAATGGTCAGAGGCAAACCGATCTCGTTGTTGAGATTGCCGGGATTCTTCAGCGTCCGAAAATGTTCACTCAGCACCTGCGCCGTGACTTCCTTCGTGGTGGATTTGCCCACGCTGCCGGTGATTCCGATGACGCGCAAGTTAAGCTTACGGCGCCAGAAGCGCGCGATCTGCTGCAGCCCGCCACAAAAGCATGCCCATCGACATGCTCGCCCGGAATCGCGACAAAGATCGAACCGGGGGTCACCTGCCGAGAGTCGATCGACGCCTCCGTGATCACCGCACCGGCGATCGGACGCGTATTGGTTAATGCCTCGATCACATCTGCGAGAGTAAGCATTATGGTTTGGCGATCTGATTGCGAATGCTGTCGGGCGGAATATTCAGAAGTAAGACGGTCTTCTGGGCGACCTGTGCGAAGACCGGCGCGGCGGTCTCAGAGCCCCAGATGGAAGCAGAAGGTCTTTCCAGCCAGACATAAATCATGAATTTTGGATCATCGGCCGGCCCCCATCCAAGGAAGGAGGCATTCGTCGTGCCGGCCTCATACCCGTACGGTGCTGGAATTTGAGCAGTGCCGGTCTTCCCTGCAATCCGGTAGCCCGGCACGAGGGCATTGGAAGACTCATTCTCGAGGGAAACTGCCAACATTTGATTCAGCGTTCGGGCCGTATCGGGTGATATCGGAGAGCCCGCGTACTGAGCCGGTACGTTGTACTGCCTGCCATCGCGCATCATTGCATATAACACATGCGGAGTGACCATTCGTCCGCCATCCGCGACCGAGGAGGCTGCCATCATTAACTGAATGGGAGTCACTGACACTCCCTGACCGAAGGCGTTCGTCGCCAGATCCACCGGGAACCAATCGTTGTCACCCGGCACTTTCAGGCGGCCGGCTGCTTCGCCAGCCAGGTCGATCCCCGTCAGGTGCCCGAGACCGAACCGGTTCATGTAGCTATAAAAGGTCTGCGCACCCATGCGGGTGGAGAGTGTCGCCATGCAGACGTTCAGGGAATTCTGCAGGCAACCGGTCATATCCTGCACTCCCCAGGCTTGGTCGTTCCAATTATGGATTACCGCGCCGCCGACGAGCAGCGCCCCCGTGTCGAGGTACGTGGTGGACGGGGTTGTAGTACCACTATCCAGTGCGGCGGCCATCGAGAGGATTTTGATCACAGAGCCGGGTTCGTACGGCAGGGACAGCGCGCGGTCAAAATCGCTGGCGTTTTGGTAGATGCTGCTGTAATTCCAGAACTGATTGAGATCCATTTGAGGGGAGGAGGCGAGCGCAAGAATCTCGCCGTTGCGCGGATTCATGATCACGATCGTCCCATTGCGGGCACCGTATTTTACAAGGGCTTGGTTGAGAATCTGTTCGACGGAGGCCTGCAGGCTCCGGTCAATTGTGAGGACCAGCGTCGTGCCGTTGGGAACGTTGGGAAGGTTGATGGCTTGATTCGGGTCGGTCGGTACCGACACCTGAACGGGATTTCCCGCCAGGAGATTATTGTACTTCTCTTCAATGCCGAAATATCCACGCCCTTCACGATTTACAAACCCGAGCAGATTGGAGGCCAGAGAGCCCTCGGGATAGCTGCGTTGAGGATGTTGTTTGAATTCCAATCCGCTGAGAGTGCCCGCCTGGCCGCCGGAGGACTCGGAGTCCAGCGATAGCTTGAGTTGTTGGAGGGCAGCCGCCTTGGAGGAATCTACATAATCCGCCAGGACCAGATATTGCACACCGCTGGGAGGATTGGCCATTTGACCGTACAGTGTGTCCGGGTTCATTCCCAACTGGACGCCGACCGCGAGTGCAATGGCATGTTTGTTCAGCGCCGACTGGAGTTCCACGCCCACTTCATACACGGTTCTGTTGCCTGCCAGCAAATGTCCGTTGCGGTCAAAGATTTCACCGCGCTCCGGATAATACGTCTGGAAAATGTTGGCGTAATCGATCGCCTGTGCCCGAAAAATGGCTGCCTCCGGGCTATTTTGAATTCGGATGATTTGCAGGAGGATAGAAAACCCGAGGAAACCCAGAAGACCTGCCAGGACTAGGGATCGCCAGGCATACTGCTTCCTCATGGTGCCACCCTGCCGAAGCCATTGACGGGTGGAGTATATAGGCGCTGGCTGAACCAGTCGATTAAAGACTCGGTGTATTCCGGTGGCACGCTCGGGGCACTGGGCCTGAGACTGGGTGTGGAGGACAGGATTGCAGGTGCGGCCAAAACATAGCCCGGAACGATCACGTAAACGATCTTGCCAGGATCGATGGGCTCGTAACCGAGGGCCGCCGCCCGCTCTTGCATCGTGCGATCAGAGGTCAACTGGGCGAGTTGAGTTTCAAGATCGGCATTATTTTGTCTCACTTCTGCCATCGCGGCGCTCACATTTTGAATGGTGCGGCCGGAGATTGCTGCCTGGGCGGTGACATCGAGATAGAGTGCGGCAACCATCGCCAGGCCCAGGACCGCCAGCAGGAATGTTCCGATCCACTGGCGTTGCATGCGCCAGGGAGCCTGCTTGTAGGCATGCACGAAATGGTTGACGGTGTAGTTAACGTTTTGAATATCCATGCTGCTTCTCGGTCAAACCGCCAATTTCTCGGCTACCCTCAATTTTGCGCTACGAGATCTTGGATTTTCTTTGATCTCTGCTACATCCGGAGTCAGGGGCTTGCGGTTGATCTCCTTCAAGAGCGCGCGCCTTTCCACTTCAAAAATCCTTTCGTAGGGCGGGTTGATCTGATCCTTGCTGTTGCTCCTGAAAAAGTCCTTGACGATTCGATCTTCGAGCGAGTGGAATGAGATCACAGCCAGTCGGCCCCCGGTATGCAGGGCTTGGATCGCCCTGGGCAGCGAAGACTCCAGAATCGCCAATTCGTTATTCACCGCAATGCGTAGGGCTTGAAAGGTGCGGGTGGCCGGATGAACCCGGCTGTGCCCGGGATACGCACGTCGGACAATCTCCGCCAATTGGGTGGTGGTCTTGATCGGAGCAGCCTGGACAATCATGTGTGCGATGCGTTTCGCCCGCGGTTCTTCTCCAAATTTGAAGAGCAGCTCCGCCAGGTCTGCCTCGGGTGTGCTGTTGATCAGCTGCTCGGCGGTCAGCCCCGAATCCCTCTTGAAGCGCATATCAAGCGGAGCTTCCGACTGAAATGAGAATCCTCGCCCGGGCGAATCGAGCTGCATGGAAGAAACGCCCAGATCCAAAACGATTCCATCGACAGATTCCCAGCCTCGATCGCTCATCACCTCCAGCAGGGAGGCGTAGGAGGCCTGCACCAGAATCACGCGCTTCCCGTAAGGAGCCAAGTTCTCACGGGCGAGCGCCAATGCCTGTGGGTCCAGATCCAAACCCAGCAGACATCCATCTGGCGCGCAGGCCTCCAGTACCACGCGGGCGTGACCACCCGCTCCAACTGTCCCATCGATATATCGCTCCGGACTTTTTGGACGCAACAAGTGTATAATCTCATTGCAAAGAACCGGTGTATGGGCTTCGTTTTTCATGATGCAAAGACGTGGACCAGTTTTCATCCAGCCCGCGACTGCGATCCTGCTGAAAGATTAAGAGTCGAGAAGCGTTTATTGTTTGCATCTGTGTCCTGGATCTGTTGCATCTGTCCAGCCCACTCTGCGGGAGTCCAGATCTCGAAGTATTCGCCCTGTCCTGCGACCACCGCTTCCCCGGCCAGACCTGCGAACTGCCGCAGATTTTGAGGGATCAAGACCCGTCCAACCTTATCCACGTCGAGCGGGTAAGCATTGGCCAGGATCAATCGTCGCAGGAGACGGGTGCTCGGATCTGCCAGGTTCAGGCTTGCCAGGCTGCTGTAGACCTCCTGGAAATAAAGCCCGGTCATTACCATCAGGCATCGGTCGAAACCCTGCGTGATATAGGCGCCGCCATCCAGCAGTTCACGAAAGCGCGCCGGGATCATCAGGCGGCCCTTCTCATCGAATGAATGCTGGAATTGGCCTAAAAACATTTGTTCTATTTCCTTGATAAATGGCAGAACGCCGGTCAAACCGGCGTTCCTCCACTTCCTACCACTAACTCCCACATTGTACTTGATTAGTTTGGCGTTTACAAGTGTTTTGGAGCCAACCTAACCAAACAGTAGACTTTTTCTCCACGCAGCATGGATAATTTGCCCCAGTTCTCCTTCCTCAATACAGCTGATTGGCACGATTACGAACTACTCGATAGTGGTGATGGTCAAAAGTTTGAACGGTTCGGCCCTTATACATTCGTCCGTCCGGAATCCCAGGCGATGTGGAAGCGGCGACTTTCCCAAAAAGAGTGGGATGGGGCCGATGGAACCTTCCAACCTTCTAATGAAGAGAGCGGTGGTCGTTGGGCGTTCCGGCGGAAAATTCCTGAGCGCTGGGAAATGGGCTACGCTTCTCTCCGATTTTGGGTAATGCCGACGGCCGGGCGTCATCTCGGCGTCTTTCCCGAGACGGCTGCCCATTGGACTTTTGTACAGGAAGCGATCCAAAAAGCGGCGCGCCCGGTTCGAGTTCTCAATTTGTTCGGGTATACCGGGTTGGCCACCCTCGCGGCCGCAAGCGCGGGTGCGGAGGTGACCCATGTCGATGCATCGAAGAAATCCGTGACCTGGGCCCGTGAGAATCAGTTGCTTTCAAAACTGGAAAATAAACCGATCCGTTGGATCGTGGAGGATGCGCTCAAATACGTGCAGCGCGAGGGGCGGCGCGGCGCGAAATATGACGGGATCCTCCTCGATCCACCCAAGTTTGGTCGCGGACCCAAAGGGGAAGTATGGGAGGTCACGAAGTCTCTCCCTCATTTGCTCGAAGGATGCCAGTCAATCCTCAGCGACGATCCACTTTTTGTTGTCGCTACGGTATATGCGATCAAGGCTTCCGGCATTCATATCGGTCAGGTCTTGGAGCAGTTGATCGGCAAGGGTGCCGGAACCATCACCCGGGGTGAACTGATTACTCATGAGCGATCGGCTGGGCGTTGGCTTTCACAGGCAGTCTTCGCCAGATGGCAGCCTCAACAAAACAATCTCCGCAAGCTCTAATGCAGCCTGCGGAGATTGTTTTATTGCCTGGAGCCTGTTTCAGTGGGAAGATCCAGGAAGCGCCTTCGGTTTGGGGGACGAGCGATCAGACGCTGCGCTTGCTGGTTTCCCGTTTTACGGCCTGGCGTCTGGTCTGAGGCTTGGCGCTTTCCTGCTTGATCATTTCGCGCTTCGTAACAATTTGGGGGGCGACGCGCAATGCGTCCGCCTGCCGCTTGAGGGCGGAGCGGATGATGTGATCCATAAATCCCTGATGGCCGATTGGATCGTTCAGCAGCGAGAAGTCAGCCGATCCTGGACTGGAGGGCGGATAGAAGATTCCGCAGTTCGGATTGATCTCGAGCATATAGATCTCGCCGTCCTTGCCCAATCGAAAATCACAGCGGGCATATCCACTCCCCTTCATGGCTTGATAGATCTTGATCGTATACTCGCGTAAGCGATGGTCGATCTCGGGATTATCGACGACTGCCACGCTCATTTTTTCATAATCGACCCATTTCATGTTGTAATGCTTAAATGACTCTCCCTCCGGGAAGATAAATTCCACCGGCTTAAAGGAGAGCACGTGGGTTGGGTCATCCGGATCTTCAGCGACCAGGCAGGTAAATTCGCGCCCTTCGATGAATTCCTCGATCAGTGCCCGGCCATCGGCCTTCATCGTAATGCCGGCTTGGGTTTTCAACTCTTCCACATTCGTCACGCGTGAATCCTTGCGAATTCCAAAACTGGCATATCCATGCACCGGTTTTACCAGCATAGGAAATCGCAGGGTGCGTGCGGCGCGCTCGACATCGCCAATGGATTTGGCAAATGTCGCAGCCGGAGTGGGAATCCCAACGCGCGCGGCGGCGCGTTTCATTTCCTGACGGGTTGGATCGAAGAAAGAGGAGTCCGCGCCGGTAAACGCCGCGCCGAGTTTTTCCAGAGCGCGCACGAGTTCGATCCCTGCGACCGGTTCATCGGGTGTCCCATCGCAAAGATTCACAAATACATCCACACCATCTTCCATCAAGGACCGTACTTGCTCCTCAACGTTGGTGCGTTGAACCACGTGATGTCTCCACCTTCGGCCCTCCAGATGAGGGGCCGGATCGTAAGGCGGATCATTATTTTCTGCTAAGCTGCTCAAAACACAAATGTACATTTCTTACTCTCTTGGTTGATCGCTATTCATTCAATGAAACCATTGAATATTTTTTTCTTTCATCTGTTGCGACGTATCCTCATTCGAAGGATATGCCATGGAATTATCGATATGTTACCGCCATATATAGAAATATACAAGGTTTTCCACCCACATTTAGGCATCAATTTTGAAATATTAAGATTCGATGGAATCACGGTTTTTCAACGCATTTCCATCTTAAGAGTGAGTTGGTAGCTACACTCGACACATCGAAGAGTCGATCTCCAGATTCGAGTTCTATCGACCGTCATTGAAATGAAAATTTAAAGTCGACACGCATACTGTCGGCCGCACGATACAAAAAAAGAACGGTCGCACGCGACCGTTCGAAACTTTTCCGCAATGGCATGCTCGAAAAACGAGGATTGACCCCCAAAGGGCACGAGGTGCCGGGCGCGTTGACCGATTTTGAACTAATTGAATCGCCGGTCGATGCTGCCATACAGATGGGGATCGCCGATCTATGAACGGATCTTCCTGGACCCTCTGCTATCCGGGGAATAAGTGCTGGGATCGTTGGGGCGTCGTTTATACTTCGTCTGGATCTCAACCGTACCGCTCAATCCCCACAGCAAATTTGGCGGTGGCGCGTCCAATTCAATGGTGACCTTAAAGACCGTCTTTCCATCGGAAATGTTGGCACGCGGAGCGATGGCGATCACTTTTCCACTCAACGGCTGACCAAAGGCCTTAAGATGAACGACCGCAGTCTGGCCGATCTGGACTCTGGAAATATCTTTTTCCTGCAGGTCAGTGGTCTCGATCTGGAGGTGATCCAATTCGCCGATCACCGCCACGGTCTGGCCGGGCTGGACGAGTTGACCTTGAGCAACATTGAGTGTGACCACGGTACCCTGATACGGTGCAAGCAAATTACCCTGTGCCGAAATCACCTGAGCTGCTTCCAAAGCGGATTGAGCTTGCTGGAGTTGGGCATCTGCGATCTGTTTGAGTTCTGGCGGCCCGCTCAAATAAACAATGTTTCCGGTCCCGCTGAGCATCTTGTGTGGATATCTGCGCAGGTTTGCAACAGCCTGAGCGGATCTGACCGCTGCTTGCGCCGCGTCGACTGCCAGACTTGACTCGGGAGTATCCAATACAACCAGGGACTGCCCCGCCTGCACCTGATCGCCCTCCTTAATTTTCACTTCCTTGACAGTGGCTTGGATCAGGAAACTCAACTGGGAACGGACAACGGGGGCGACGACTACGGATGCTGTAACCGTATCAGAACTCGGAGAGGGTGCGCTGGAAGTTTGAGTCGAGGTTGCAGCGGCAGCGGTGCTGGGGCTCGGGGATGTTGCGCAGCCGCTGAGCAGGATGGCTGACATCCAAAGTGCGATCCAGAAGCGCTGTTTCATTCCTGATTCCTGGGAGTGCCCATCTTATTTGCCGGTTTGAATCGTGACATTTGCGGTCATCCCCCAGCGCAAACCCTGTGGCGGTTGATCCAGGTCGATCGTCACCTTGTATACGACGTCGCCTCCCAAGGTAGACGAGATCCGTGCGGCCTCGACGACCTTCCCGGTGAGCTGCTGCTGATTGAGTGCAACGATGGAAATGTTTGCGATCTGTCCCACCTGTACCTTCGGAATGTCGCGCTCGCTCAGGTCGGTGGTTTGAATCTGGAGGTGAGTCAGGTCGCCCAGGACGATCACGATCTGACCGGGTACGACCGTTTCTGCGGGTGCCGTGCCCACCTCAACGACCGTTCCATTGAAGGGAGCAACGAGTGTGGTCTTTGCGGCCGTGGCCTTCGCTGAATCTAGCTGAGCCTGGGCGCGGTCAATATCGGCTTGAGCCGAAGTAAGATGTTCCTGATCGGTTCCGATGCGGATCTGGTAATGAAGTTGTGCTTCGGCCGCATCGAGATTGGCTTGTGCTACTTTCACCTGGGCGTCCAGCAAGGTCGGATCGAGTGTAACCAATGTCTGACCGGCGGCAACCAGGTCACCCACTTTTGCCGCGACGTTGAGCACCGTTCCGGTCAGGGGGAAGCTTAACTGGGCCTTTTGGGCAGGCACGACTTGTCCTGACGCGGTGACCGCAGTCGACGTTGTAGAGGGATTAGAGCTCAGCACAACGGTCGGAATCGCCGGTGGTGTGGAATTGGATCCACACCCGGCCAGGGCCAGAGACAGAATCAATGAAATGGAAGCCAGAGAAAATTTCATACCTTGACCCCCTGATTCGAGTCAGCCTCTACGGTGGTTTCTTTTTCGATCAAGCCGTCGTGGAGGGTAACGACCCGCCGGGCGTATCCGATGACACGTGGATCATGGGTGGCAAAGACATACGTGATGCCGGTCTCTTCATTGAGTCTTTGCATGATCTCCATGACCTGCCGGCCGTTTGCAGTATCGAGATTCGCGGTCGGTTCATCAGCAAGGATCATGCTGGGTTTGGATGCCAGCGCCCGGGCCACGGCTACGCGCTGCTGCTCGCCTCCGCTGAGTTGATCAGGCCGATGAGCGGCGCGCTCTGAAAGACCCACGGAATTGAGCAGGCTCATCACCCGCTCGCGCCGGTCCCTCGATCCCGCATGTCCGAGCAGCAGCGGCATTTCGACGTTTTCATAAGCAGTGAGTGTCGGGATAAGGGCAAAGAACTGAAAAACAAAGCCGAGAGAGCTGCGCCGCAGGTCTGCACGTTGATTCCGATTCAGCTTGGTGACATCCGTCCCTTTGATGTAGACGCGTCCGCTCGTGGGCTGATCGAGACACCCCAGCAATTGCAGCAGAGTCGTTTTCCCGGAGCCCGACGGACCGACCAGCGCCGTAAATTCTCCATCCTGGATCGACAGGTTAATGCCCCGCAATGCCTGCGTTTCCACCTCGCCAACCTTGAAAACTCGAGTGACATCTTCGACCTTTGCGACTTCCATTTTTATTCTCCTTGCTCAGTTACCATGTAGGGCTTCGACTGGTTCCAGACGGGCCGCCAGAAGGGCCGGATAGAGAGAGGCGATCAATGTGACCACGAGGGCAATGATGGAAAGATTGATTGTGTCACTCACGGCCTGGATGGCGTAAATCCGGTCTCCCAGAAGAAAACCAGTCGCGCCGACATTCCCAATATAGAAACCAAACTGCGCGAAGTAGGCACACACCAACCAACCCACGACCAGGCCAAATGCAATCCCGACGATTGCCAGAAGGCTTGCCTCCGCCAGGAACAACGCCATGATGCGCCTGCCCTTCATCCCGATGGCGGCCAGGATGCCGATCTCTCTGGTCCTTTCGAAAACAGCCATGATGAGCGTGTTCACGACCACGGTGGCCGTGACCGCCAGCACGATCAAGTAAATAATGATCAGATACGCATTTGCCAATTGCTCGGTCTGGAGGACAATTGCATTCATCTTTTGCCAGGTCAGGACCTGATACGCGGGTCCCGTGAGCGCCGCCGCCACCGCGACGGCCTGGTCGCGATTGCCCAAAAGGACAAATATGGTGCTGGCATGGTTCTCGGTGTGCGTGAAAACTTGTGCTTTCGATAGAGGCATGAAGATTGCGGCCTCGTCGTATGATGGTGTGTGAGTCGAGTAAAGTCCTCGGACGAAGAAGACTTGCTGATCCACGACTCCGGTCGAGGTGTTCGCGACCAGATTGGCCTGGTCACCCACCTTGAGATTCAGTTTGGCTGCCAGCGGCTCCCCGATCAAAATTCCCTCGCGATCATCGGCCGAGAGAAAATTGCCGGCGGTAATTCCCTGGATAAAGGGTGCATTTGCACCAGAGCTGGGGTCAATGCCGATGATCTGGACTCCGGTGGATTTGTCGCTGTTGGAGAGGATGCCGCTCGCAAATAGCCTCGGAGTAGCAACTGTCACGCCTGGAACCGTTTTGATCTGTGCGGCCAACTGATCCGGGTTCGCAAGCAAATCCTCCCACTTCAAACTGGTCTTCTCCTGCACATAAGATACCGCCCGAACCTGCAAATGCCCACTCACCAGCCGAATGCTGTCATTCATCGCCCCCTGAATTTCGCCGGCTAGTACAGACGCGATCAAAAGCAGCAGGGCCAAGCCGATGGAAACCGCAAGGGCGGACAGAATAGACCGACGTCGATTCCGGTTCAGGTTTCGATATGCCATCTTATAGAGTTCAATCATTCTCTGGTCTCCATCAATCGGATTGGCCTACCAGGTGCCTCGAGGCGAGCCGGGCTAAACATAATGCAGGGCCTCCGCCGGTTCGCGCCGGGAGGCTTCCCGGGCCGGGTACAAGGAAGCCAATATGGCGATGATCAAGACCGGCAGACCCCGGTTGAGTATCGTTCCAAGCGCCAGAGTGGGATATACCCGCCCGGTAACCAGGGCCATGTAGGGTGTCGTACCTGCGAATTGGCTGTAATCGAGGCCGACCACACCAAGGATCGAGTTGAAGGTAACCCCCAGGACTGCACCCGCCAAAACACCCACCAGGCCGAGCATAGCGCCTTCGGTGACGAATAAGATCATGATCTGCCGGGATTTCAGTCCCATGGCTCCCAGTAAACCGATTTCACGCGTTCGTTCAAAGACTGCCATTAAGAGAAGGTTGAGGATCCCAATGCCAGCGATCATCAAGATGATGATGCTAAAAACGCCCATGGCACCCGTCTTCGTCTGGATCGCGCTTTGCAGTTCGGGAAAACTCTGCGCCCATGATTCAAATTCATATCCTGGAAGAACGGGTTTGAGGCTTGCGATGACTGCCGATTCGTCCCCAAGATTTTTCAGGGAGATCACGACCTCGGTCGATTGACCGGGAAGATCATACAGCGTTTGACCTTCGGCCAGGGAGATATATACGGTTCCCTTCTCGATGTCGCTCAGGCCCAGATCATAGATGCCGATCACCGTCATGCTGCGTTGGCGCATTTGATCATGCGTCGATCGCCCGACCATTGTGATCCGGTCGCCCACATGTGCATTCAGGAGGACCGCCAGTCCGCGTCCGATCAGGACATTATCGCCATCGGCCGAGTTCAAAAAGCGCCCATCCGCGACATGCTTGGCGACCAGGCTGAGGGGAGCCTCTTGCTCCGGATCGATCGCTACAATACTGACGCTGAAGGCACCGTCATGATTGGTGACCAGACCGCCTGTATTGATGCGGCTGGTAGCCGCGACCACGTTCGGTACGGAACGCGCCGCCTCAATCACCGCCGCGGGATTGGCAAGGGGAAGCAGGGGGGTACTTTGGACGTTCGCGCTGTACCCCGTGGCATGCACACGAATATTGCCTCCCAAGATGTTGACCGCGTTGCCGTAGATGGCCTGCTGGAACCCGTCGATCAATCCGTCATACAGGATCATCATCGAAAGGCCGAGTCCCATGGCCAATACCACGATGATCGTTCGTCGCCGATGCCGCCATAAATTTCGCCAGGCAAGGCTCAAATAAAATCGCATGTCCGTACTCCTATTCTTACGTGTGCGGTCCCAGACGTTATTTCTTCCTGGAAACCTGCCAGCGCGCCAGGGCCTTCTGATAAAAATCGGCCGCGAAATCGGTCCATTCGGCGGCGCGCTCCAGGCGATGCCGCGCAAAATCTCCGGAGGGGAGGGCTCCCAAGCCATGCTGGACGATCTTATGAAAAGTTCCAGCTTTTTGGATCGCGATTTCCATCATCTTGTCCCAGGCCGTTTCCGAGAAGACATAGAAGGTGGTCCGGTCACCGTGAATCGAGACTTTTTCCACCAGCCCTGAAGCCAGCAGCAGGCGGAGATTGGTAGAGACGCTGCCCCCGCTGACTTTCAAAGAAGTGACCAATCGATCCGCGGAGATTGGGTCTCGTGTGACCATGAGGAATCCCAGGATCCTGCCGCCAATGCGCGGGACACCTTGCTCCTCGAAGTACACACCCATGGCTTCGATAAATTTGCTGATTTCGGGTGTGATCTTCGGAACCTGATTCTTTGTGATCGGTCGGTCCGGGTTATTCATCTGGCATCGAGTCGAATTCTACTCGTTTTAGTAATTTCAGTCAATACTAAAATTAATGAATTGGGGAGCGCCGCCGCAGGCATGCGAGGGCGCACGGGGCTCAATTTCCTTCCAGACCGCGAGGTGAGAAAACCATCCCCCTGAGCTTGTGCGCGAATAATTTCAACAGCAGCCCGGTGCGCCAGAAGACAACCGCAGCCATTCCGTGGGCCAGGACCGCGAAGAGCGGGGGCGTCTCGTGGGTGTAGTAGATCCAGCACCCCCGAGTGGTGCCCCATAATTCCAGAAAGTACCCCAGGCTGGCACCGGAAAGAAAGAGCAGTAATGTGAAGCGCTCATCTGTAGGCGTTAGGAGGACGAGTGCGCACAGCAGCAGTGCCATGATCGTATAGGGTTTGTCAAAGGTCGGCGCCACAAAGATAAGCATCAGTCCGGAGAACACCGCAAAGGTGATCCAATAGCAGATCCGGTAGACCTTTGGCCGGTCCGCAGGCAGGAAGTAGCTGAGAGCCTGTGTCATTCGATTGATCGAGAGGGTAGCAATCGGCCAGGCAGGGATGATCCACAGCGGCGGACGCTCGTTCGTATAATAGATCCACAGATTCGTTTGTGTCCCCCAGGCCTCGATCACCAGGCCGCCGATCGTGGCCACCAACAGGATCAACGCATCCGCGCGCAGATCGGCGCGTGCAACGATGGTGAGGGACATGAACAAGAAATTGCCGATCAACAACCAGTCTAGATATAACCACCAGGGCCCCTTCCAATCGATCTGGCTAAATACCTCCTGCGCTAATGGCCACCAGACATAGATAATCAGAAAGATGATCAGCAGGAAACCGCTGAATAATATGGTTGATGAGCGTGTCCAACGGATGGGGGGAGGGAGTCGCTGCACCCACACATTATAGCCATTTCGATCCCGAGGCCATCACAAATTTTGCGAGCAGAGACGTAGCCTTACCCGGGCAGTTCGTTCTAATAGTGAAAGAAGGACAGCCCCCCGTTTAGATTGGGGTTGCGGTAGGAAGGGCCGGTCGGCCGATCGTTCCGCACGCAACCATTTACCGTCCGTTGGGCGTGGGGTCCGTGAAACGAGCATCCATGCCCCCCCGAGCGAGTGCAGACCCGTGTGAGACTCAACTTCGACTTGCTTCGCTTTCTTTGGTGTGTCGCTGCCAAAAGCTCAACCGAAGAAGATCATTTTTCATTCCGTTCTGGCTGACTCTGAGAAAGCCCGAGCACTTTTTTAGCATAATATTGACAGTGAATCGGTACTCACCTATAATGACGTCTATCTCGGCCCGCAAATTGGAACGCCAAGAAGGAAAGAGGTGCGTAGACAGAAAATAAACATTCCGGACCCCGTCTCAGTCGACAATCGTATGGGAAATTTCCGATATCGCTGGAGGAGAATTTTCGCATGAACAAGTCTAAGGTTTTTAGTTTCTGTCTGCTGTTCGCGATGATACTGGCTGCCTGCGGCAGCCCTGGCGCACCGACCGCCCCTGCAGCTACTGCGGCCGGGCCTGCAGCAACTACTGCTCCTGCGGCAACGACGGCCCCTGCAGCTACTGCGGCGGGGGGCATTCCGAGTGTTCCGCGCAATCAGACCGTCATTTTGGGCTGGTCCCTGACCGCGCCCGTGGGCACCGTCAACCCGTGGACGGGTGTGAACAGCCTGTCCCAGCAGGGCAACCAATTTATGTTCGAGCCACTTGCCTACTATGGCATTTTTGCCAGCAAGACCATCCCCTGGTTAGCTGACAGCATGACGTACAACACCGACTTTACCCAACTGACCATCAAGCTCAATTCGAATGCTGCCTGGAGCGATGGCTCACCTGTAACGTCGGCCGACGTGGCCTGGACCTTCCAGAATCAGAATACGAATAACAAGCTGTCCTATAACTCGTACTTTACGCAATTTGTAAAGGACTGGTCGACCCCGGACGCCCAAACGGTCCTCTTGAATTTCAAAGCACCGTCTCCGCGCTTCGCATACGAAGTCCTGACCTTCAAGTTCGATACGGGCATCCCGATTTTGCCCAAGAAAGCCTTCGATGGTGTCCCTGATGTGGTCGCCTTCACCGGCAGCGCAAATATGCTCCACTCTGGTCCTTACAACATCGTTGCCTGGGATGCCAACCAGAAGATCCTCGACCTGCGCACCGATTGGTGGGCAGTGAAGGCTGGTAAGGCAACCCTGCCTGCGCCGAAGCGTATTGTCTTTGTTGGTATCGGCGGTCTGGTCGGTCAGAACATGGGTACCGTGATCAAACGGGTACCTGGACTGGTGGCCGAACTCGTTGTGGATGAATACCCAATTGGCACCCTTGAACGATCCGAACATCCGCCGCGCGCTGTGCGACACTGTCGATCGGGATAAGATCAATCAAGTTCTGTATGATGGCGCCAAGATCGCCAACATTTACCCCTTCCCGCTGTATCCGTCCTTGCAGGCCTTTGCAAATAGCCCGGCAGTTACGGCCCTGCAGGCTCAATACGCGCCGAAGTTCAACTTGGACGAAAGCGCCAAGTTGATGACAGCAGCCGGCTACACAAAGAATGGCAGCGGTCTGTGGGTCGATGCGAAGGGCAACACTGTGAACGCGACCATTCAGACCCTCGGTAGCATTCACGCCGATATCGCCCCGGTTCTGGTCGAAATGCTGAAGACCGGCGGTTTCGATGCCTCCTTCAATGCCGGCAACGATGCATACCAGAACATGGTCGATGGCAAGCCCGGCCTGTATATGTTCGGCCACGGCGCTGGCACAATTGATCCGTTTGCCACCCTGTACCTCTACGATTCGGCCAACTCCGCGCCGATTGGCTCAGGTGCCGGGAATAACGCCTTTTCACGCTATTCAAATCCGGATTATGACAAACTGCTCGCAACCATGGCGCCTTTAGGCGCTAATGATCCGGCGTTCCAGGCTGCGGCTGCGCAGGCACTGGGCATCTACTGGAAAGATACGATTGATTGCCCGATTATCCAGTGGCTGCACCGCATTCCGTATAACAATCACTATTGGACCAACTGGCCCTCCGCAACGAATGTTGCAGACGGCGAAAACGGCGCCTTCTGGGCTGGCACTGGTATGTTGGTCGTCACCCAATTGACTCCATCGGGTGCTAAATAAGATTGGTCTGTAGCTTTACCGAATTGCGTGGCACGCCTGGCGTGCCACGCAATTCATTTTATTGTAGGCCTTGACCAGAAATCGTTTCACGATGCCGCCAGACCCTCAGGAATAAGAAGCATGGTAATACGAATTATCATCCGACGGATACTGTTCCTCCTCTTCACCATATGGATTGCCTCCACCATTATCTTTTTTATCCCACGTCTGTCCTCCCGAAATCCGATCCGCCAAAAATTTAATGAAATGGCTGCCATGGGCGGTTTCGCGCCCGGCGATACGGAAAAAATCATCAAGGCGTATACCGAAAAATTCGGATTGGACAAGCCATTATGGGAACAATACGCTGTCTATATCGGAGGACTTGCCCATGGCGATCTAGGGGTCTCGATTTTTAAATATCCTGCCACGGTAGCTCAGCTGATCCAGCAGTCCTTGCCGTGGACGATTAGTCTGCTCCTCGTGACGACTGCCATGTCCTTCATCATAGGCAACCTGCTTGGGGCTGTCGCTGCCTGGCCTCGTTCGCCGAATTGGCTGCGGCGGATCGCCACCCCGTTCATCATTTTGCAGGGGGTGCCGCCCGTGTTGATGGGTGTCCTCCTTTTGTTTTTTATAGGCTTCAAACTTAATTTATTGCCTGAAGGCAATGCGTATTCAAGTGGCATGGTCCCGGACTGGCACAGCTTTTTCTTCTGGTTGGACGTACTCAAGCACCAAATCCTTCCGGCCCTGGCACTGGTTCTCGGCTCCGTCGGCGGATGGGTGCTTTCCATGCGTGGAATGGGGATTACGATCCAGGGTGAAGATTACGTCAATTTCGCCGAACACAAGGGGCTGAGCGGTTTTGTCATCTTCCGGGACTATTATCTGCGCAATGCCATGCTTCCCCAGGTGACCGGTTTGGCGCTGGCCGTGGGGAATGTGGTCACTTCGGGGGTGTTGGTGGAGCAGATTTTCGGTCTGCCCGGCATCGGTCAGACGCTGGCCACGGCGATCCAGAATAATGACTTTCTGGTCATCTATGGCATCGTGATATTTATCACCGTTGCCGTGGCGACGATGATGGCCGCCGCAGAATTCATTTATCCGTTGCTCGATCCCCGCATTCGTTTAGAATAGCCAGGTGTCCCTTTGACTACAGCTGCCGTTTCCCAAACCACATTTTATCGACCGAGCCGGGCAAAACTTCTCCGCAATTATTTTCGCAGGAATAAGAGTTTGCTCGTTGGCTTGTTGATCATCCTTGGCCTGATCCTTTTCGAAGTGGTCGGCGTACTGACTGTCGACCTCAAGCATGCCTATCCTTTGTCCGTCGCGTCTAAGAAACCCCCCAGCCTTGAATATCCGCTCGGCACCGACTTTTTTGGCACCGATCTGCTTGCGGCCATGGTGCTTGGGTTGTGGCAAACAGCCCTGATCGGAGTCCTGGCCGGCGCGCTCGGTACGTTGATCGGTGCAATCCTGGGCTTTATTTCAGCATACTTCGGCGGCTGGCTGGACGCTGGCATCAAGTTTGTTTGCCAGGTCCTCACGCCCATTCCCGCGTTCTTGATCCAAATCATCATCGCAGGTTCCATTGACAAACAGGAAGTCACCATCTTCACCATGGCAATGGTGGTGGTCCTGCTGGCCTGGATGGGGCCGACCCTGGTGATCCGCGCGCAGGTGCTCACCATGAAAGAGCGTCAGTTTGTATCCGTCGCAAAGCTGTCCGGGATGGGAGATCTTGGCATCATCTTTGGCGAGATCATGCCCAACTTGCTGCCATTCCTGGTCGCGGCCTTTGTGACACAAGTCTTCGCAGCCGTGTTTGCTTCTTTTTATCTGGCCGTTTTGGGACTCGGACCACTGCGCGAACCCTTATTGGGCAATATGATCTGGATGGCGCAAAGTCAAAACGCCTTCTTCAATGGTTGGTGGTGGTGGCCAATCGAACCGGCGCTGGCCCTGGTGCTGATCCTAAGCTCGTTGGCACTGGTCAACATGGGCCTCGACGAAATTGCCAACCCGCGCGTACGACGGACGGAATAAAGAGTAATGTCTTCGGTTGTTCTCCAGGTCGTCGATTTGAGCGTTTCGTATTTTACCGATGCAGGACGCGCAACTGCATTGGACAATGTTTCTTTTTCTTTGAATTCCGGCGAAAAGTTGGGTTTGGTGGGTGAATCGGGATCTGGGAAAAGCACCATGGCACTGGCGATGATGCGCATGATCAAGCCGCCGGGTCGAATCGAAAATGGCCGGGTGATCGTCGGTGATACTGACCTCAGAACGCTTTCTGAGGACGAGATGCTCAATGCTCGTTTGAGTAAGATCGCTTACATTCCTCAGGGCGCCATGAACTCGCTCAATCCGGTTTTGCGAATTGGGAGGCAGATGGGCGATGCGATTTACGCCCACGCTGGCCGGGCGGATTCGAAGGATGTCGAAGAGCGGTGCTTGAGGGCATTGGATTCAGTCGATCTGAAACGCAGTGTTTTCAAGATGTATCCCCATGAACTTAGCGGTGGCATGAAACAAAGGGTCTGTATTGCCATATCCATTCTGCTGAAGCCTCAAGTGATCATTGCCGATGAGCCAACAAGCGCCCTGGATGTGGTGACCCAGCGGCAGGTGATGGAAACGATCGATCGGATACAAAAAAAGACTGGCGCTTCGGTCATTTTGATCGGTCACGATATGGGCTTGATGGCCCAGTTTGTTGACAAAGTGGCCGTCATGTATGCAGGGCGATTAATGGAATTAAGTACCGTCCAGGAAATGTTCACCGATCCGAAGCATCCTTATGCCAAAGCGTTGATCAGCAGTTTGCCCAGTTTTCAGAACAAGGGCGTGTTTAAGGGGATCCCCGGCCTGGCGCCCTCCTTATTAAATGTTCCCAAAGGATGTGCCTTCAACCCGCGATGCCCGCAGGTCATGGATATCTGCAAATCTGTTCGCCCCAAGCCGCAAATCCTGCCAGGTGGACGAATCGTCGAATGCCACCTCTTTTCTGAAGCGGCCTGACAGATGCCAGAGCTCCTTGAATTCCGAAATGTGACAAAGGTTTATTCTCGTGGTGTAATTTCACGTTCATCCACGACCGCCCTGAACAACATCTCGTTGAAGTTGAATGAAGGTCAACCAACCATCCTTACCGTGGCCGGCGAAAGCGGCAGCGGCAAAACCACCCTGGCGATGTTGATGCTGGGCTTTATCTTGCCTACCTCCGGTCAAATTTTGTTCAGGGGCCGGGATCTTCAGGAACTGCGGGGTGAGGATCGCATGACTTTTCGCCGCGAGGTTCAGGCCGTATTCCAGGATCCTTTCGCGGTTTTCAATCCGTTTTATACGGTAGATCATTTACTCTCGGTGCCGATCCAGCGATTTAGGCTGGCCAAGTCCAAACCAGAGGCTAGGCTGAAGATGGAGGAGGCCCTAACCGCCGTGGGGTTGCGTCCGGAAGATGTGTTAGGGCGCTATCCGCACCAGCTCTCCGGCGGTCAGCGCCAGAGGATCAACGTGGCACGCGCCCTGCTGCTAAAGCCCCGGTTGTTGGTGGCAGATGAGCCGGTCTCGATGGTCGATGCTTCGCTGCGCGCCAGCATCCTGGAGACGCTTCGTAGTTTGCAAAAAGATTATGGCGTTTCCATCGTCTACATTACGCATGATTTGACCACAGCGTATCATGTCGCCAAATCGGTTGTCATCCTATATCGGGGTTCGGTCATGGAGGCAGGCAGTGTGGATGCGGTCATCAAGAACCCGCAGCATCCTTATACTCGCCTCTTAATCGACTCGATCCCCTGGCCCGATCTCAATCGACGATGGGGCGAGACCGAAATCAAGGCCCGGGAATCTGAAGAATCCGGTCGTAACGAAGGCTGCCAGTTTTTTTCCAGGTGTCCCTATGCCATGGAAAAATGTAAAACACCACCACCGCTTTTCCGCCACAGCGACCAGCAGGCTGACTCATGCTTTCTTCATGATACTCTCCCGCAAATTGATCCTGATAAGTTATCCGACCTGCTGCCGGTGTGAAGGCTCGGTATCAGGAAGAGGAATATCCTCGGTCACAACGGCTGCTGTGCATCTAATCTGGCCGCAGATTTTCCATAGATCCTGCGCCGCAGTTACGACCGCGCCGGTTCGATGGGTTAGCCGCTCACCATCTTCGGAATCACATTTCTGGTTTCTCCGCCCGCGCTCCTTGCCGGCCTGGTTGGTATAGCATGACCGAAGAAGGCTGGCAGGCTGTGCAAAACCTGGTCGAAATAAATCTTAGTGTGCTCTTAGGGGTGGAGGGCGGAATGTTTGGATGTCGGTCGACGAGGGGTAGGTCATACGTAGGACTATAACAAGTATGGGAGAATCCATCGCCGGCATTGTGCCGATCGTTGCCGCAACATTTACAGAGAATGGCGTATTGGATGAAGACAGTTTCCAGTCATTGGTGCGGCATTTATCCAGTACCGGGGCGGGCGGCCTCACCTTGTTTGGCCTAGCAACCGAATTTTATAAGTTGACCGATTCTGAGCGTGCGCGCATGCAAGGAATTTTCCTGGCTGAAACAAGCCGTTCGGACCAGGTTGCCGGGATCATATCCATTACCGATCACAGTTGGGAAGTAGCGTGCCTGCGGGCCCAGGCGGCCGAGTCTGAAGGTGCGGACGCCTTAATGCTTTTGCCGCCGTATTTTCTTGGCCCGGTTGAGAACGCTATTGTTGATCATCTGCGCCAGGTCATCTCCGCTGTAAACATACCCGTGATAATCCAATATGCCCCGGCTCAAACTGGGGTGCGAATCCCACCTGAGGTGTTCCTGCGCCTGCGCGATTCGTTGCCGAATGCAGACTTTGTAAAGGTGGAGACGCAGCCTCCGGGGCCGTATGTAACTGAATTGATACAAGGCTCCCAGGGCCGTTTGAAGGCATTGGTTGGGTATGCGGGTGTGCAGATGCCGGATGTGCTCACTCGCGGCGCGGCAGGGATTCAGCCTGGATCTTCCATCGCTGAAATCTACCTGGAATTGTGGCGGATCTGGCAGACGGATAGGGCGGGCTTCAAGAAGCTTTTTTCTAAACTTCTCCCTTATATCAGTTATTGGATGCAGGCTGTTGAACTCATCATTAAGGTTGAGAAGGTGATCTTGCGACAGCGCGGCATCATTGCCAGTGACTATTGCCGCAGCCCGGCGTATCGGCTGGACAGCGGAGAACGCGACCTGATCACGCAATTTCTGGCCGAATTTTCCGAATTTCTGTCATGAGAAGTTGCAAACGCGAACTCTCAGGAAGCCCACACACTGAAAAACTCTTGGGAAGCCTTTCTTCCTACGAGGGTGTGGAGGCTCTGTGACCCGAATCGGTATCGCCCGAAGCAAGGACGCTGGCTTTGAGAATTTACGGGTGAACTCCGGCCTGATTGAATTCGCTATCATCCCGGCACTGGGTGGCAAGATCAGCAGTCTTCGCGATTTGCGTTCCGGTCGGGAGTGGCTTTGGCGGCATCCGCGCCTCGTCTACAAACGCGTCCCTCCTGGCGGTTCTTACGTCGAGTCTGCCGATACCGGAGGGTGGGATGAATGCTTTCCCAGCGTGTCGCCATGCGCGTACCCATCGGAAACATGGATGGGCGCATCGATCGATGACCACGGCGAGCTATGGTCGCAAAAGCCAGAATTTGATGTGAAACGGCAAGCGCAAACTGTAGAAGTCTGCACACGCTGGCAAGGGCGCGCCTTGCCGTATACCTTTACCCGCACGGTCACCCTGGGGGCAGACTCCGCGCGTTTGCAAGTTGATTATGCGGTCCAAAATAATGCCCCTCAACCGTTGAATTTTATCTGGTGTATCCATCCTCTGCTGGCTATCGAACCAGGTATGCAATTGCGCCTTCCAGCCGCAGCCCGGTTCCATGTGAATGGGACATTTCCCGAAAATTTGTTGTCACCAAAATCAGTTCTAAAATATCCTCTCTCCCTGCCCGGCCTGGAACTACCCTCGATCCCAGAGCCTTCTGCGGGCCGGTCAATGAAGATATGGAGCGACCCTCTGCCTCGAGACGAAGGCTGGGCAACTTTGGGCGCTCCGAATGGTGAATTACGCATGACATGGGATACAGCCCTGCTGCCGCAGGTGGCAGTTTGGATGAATTTCGGTGCCTGGGCTGGTGATGGCGGTGCGCCGTATTTTAATCTTGGCTTGGAGCCCTGTATTGGCGC
>WNFI01346386.1_pt1 | contig 25719 bp, 20 predicted proteins | sample 5400471 | NCBI WGS metagenome assembly WNFI01 (sample SAMN13153348, study PRJNA577476) | soil metagenome | isolation source: 100 cm saprolite on Douglas fir-dominated hillslope | place: USA:California | collected 2013-09-17 | reverse complement strand
AAACTCGCGCTGGTTGTCAGCTTTGGGTATGTGCAAGGCGTTAAAGTGGTGCTTGTCCTTCTCGTCGAGAGGGAGCAGCAACTCCCAGCCGTGATCTTGCGGCCATTCGTCCATAAACAACCGATACTGAGCTTTAAATACGAGGTCAGGACGCTGCGCATCGGCAAACTCTGCCTTAAAACCACGTGCAATTGCTGTATTACTGTATGTACCGTCAGGCAACACATTGTAATGCTTCCAGTGCAGTTGATGTTTATGGGGCATGTGGCCTAGATCGCCAAGGGCTACCACCACATACTTGTCATGGTCGTTGTCCATACGTAAGCCCCATAAGCCACCGCAGCTTAAATTACCATCCTCTACCTCAAAGCGTGGGTCATCGTAATACCTATTTAGGACATCCCTGTTGAAAAACACCGGCTGTAGAAAATGAGGGGCGCCTGGATTTTTGCCGAAGTAATTGGCTAACTTGTCTTCGCTGCTTGTGTAGCTAACGGGGTTGCCGTCGTCGTCCGTGCCAATAATAAAATCTTCGTACTCCTCCTCGCGTTCAATAAGCTTTGGCTTGTAGTTGCTACTCCCACGTATGATCTTCTTGCCTAATAAGCGTGTAAAAGCTTTGTGTCCCCCCGTAAGGCCCGGCTCTGCCGATACACATAGGTAGGCATAGTCATCCCCTTTTTGCTCGACTTTAAATGCTTCAATGCCTAATTCCTTAAACGAGTGGTCATCATCAAAAGCGTCAATATCGAAGAAGACGGCCAGTACCATATCCTTGGTGGCAAGATACTTTTTAAGATACTGCAAGCTCACCTCGACCCTATCGGACTGCAAGCCACGCACCACATCAACATCATCACCACTGTCATCAACTGCCACAAGTTTATTGCCATTCTCGGCGGGAAAAAGGTTGAAGTAGTGACGGAATTCCTCGGATATCTCGATGAACTCGGGCTTCATACCGTGGGCTGAACGGGAGTATACAAAAGGCTCAATGCCCGTATCGTCACCAAATCGGTAGTAGCGGTAATTATGGTCATCAGTGCTATAGTAGACGTGGCCGGGCATGCCACTGCCGAGTTGCAAATCCCAGTCATAGCTTTTTAACGATTTATCGACTTGCTCTGGCGGAAGCAGCGCACAGAATAAACCATGGACTGTATATTCGTCTGTGAAGTATTCGTAAACTGGCACCCAAGCCGACTTGCCTAGACTTTTCTTTATGTACTCTTGCCAGGCCGTAAGGCGCAAATCATTGTCCACTATTCTTGGCCTCCCCTGTCGATTCTGCGCGTTTCAAAATATCTTGCTAAATACCGTTACTTTCAATGAATAGAGTGGTAAGGGTTAGTTGCCGTCTTTTAATGCCTGTTTGACGAGCTGGGTGATCTCCTGGGCGCGTTCTCGTATTGCCTGGGCTTCGCGCGGGTGCCAGCGTGCTCGTGCGGCGTGTCTGGCGATCGCGCTGCGCTCCTGGGCGTTCAATTGCTCCCTGCGTTTCAGGCCGCCAAGACTACCGAGCTCAGCGGCGTGTATGTTCTTGTGGTGTTCTGGTGGCATATGGCTCCTTCCGTTCAGTTGCCATATACCAGTATATACCTACCGCTAAGCACGGTCAAGCGCTGCCCACCGCCACGCAGCGGCGCGCGGCGCGTAGCAGCGGGGGGTCTGCTGCTTAGGGGTGGGCAGGCGGTTGGAGTGCTTAGCGGTAGGCATAGATGTTATGACAAGAGTTGAGAGGGTGCTTTTGATACGACTTGTGGCTCAACGACAATACTGCTTCTCACAAAATCATCGAGAGCGATGCGCTTCCAGCCCTGCCCTTCATCTCCAAGTACTATCGAGCTAATGTCATTATCAGTCGCTTTGATTACCATGAAGTACCCTGCTTGGCAAGAGCTTTGTCGCCGAGGATATAATTCAGTACAGAGTAAGAGGCGAACGAAAGGACCGACCAATGACGTGGCTCTGGAAAGAGATTGAGGAAGACTGGCTTGCTGGCAGTGCGCTCGCTCAGCCACCAGAAGTTATTGTCGAGGCGTTCGAACGTGTTGAAGCCCACTTTGGGCGACCGTGGATTGAAGCGAGCCGAATGCATGAAGGAGGAATCGGCCCTGCTCGGGGTACGGCGCCGACACTAAACATTGTCACTCTTGGTCGGCAGCTTGCCATACTTGAACATGTAGATGATTGCGGAGGACGCGGAAGTCGGATTTCAGGATACGGCGAGACATGGAGCCGTGGACGTATGTGGAGGTAACGCAGCCAAACCGGTCGGCTGCCCAGGAGCGTATGTACACAGTTATGAATCAGCTGGCTCGAACCATAGAGGTGACGACTGGCAGTTACGCGGCAGAGGTCTTCTTTTTGAGGCTGCCTGAGTCGTCTGAAGTTGAGCACGTCCGTGCGGCGCTCGAAAAGGAGGGAGCCCTGTCAGTCGCACATGAATACCCTCTGCCCGACGGTCTCGGCGTCATCTATTTCAACACTTCGCAGCCGGGACAGTTCGTCGTAGATGATCATGGCTTTCCGAGGGTGCCACGTCTAGCCCAAGCAAGGGTAGCTGGCGAGAATGGACAGCCCGTTCGCCAAATTGCTGTACGGATGCCGTACTTCGACTCCCGAGGCAATCAGTTCTTGGCGACGGAGGCAGCTCAGCTACCGGGAGATGCGCCAGGCCTGATCATGGTGCAGACATCGGGTGCACCCGGCGCCTTGAAGGAGTGGGTATCGGTCCTAGAGGACGAATTTCAGCTAGAACTCTACTGCCAGGTAAGCGGCGTTTGCCTTTTCATGGGTGGTCACTATCTAACCGATCGAGGCGAGGAGCAGAGAATCGAGACTAAGCTAATTCTGAACAATGGGGCGAAGCACCAACTGCCAGTTTGGCTCCAAGCCAACCTTCATTCGGACTGATCTGAAGTGAACGAGCCCGCCGAGTAACGCTACATAATAAATTAAGTAAAGCTTACAGGCATTTCATTCCCACTTGAAGGTCAAGCCTTCCTAAGCTCCTTAGCAGCGGAGCGGTGCTAAGCGGGTCGGCAGGCGGGCTGGTGTGCCAAGGGCTTAGCATAGATACTACCGTTACGTAACTGTCGGCATGGCTACACGATCAGTTGCCTATCTTCAACAACGCTAGCTTATACTCAAGAGAGGCAGTCGTAATTACTAGAAGCATAGCCCGCCACTCCATATAGGCAGTAACGGCTAAGGCGGGAAAAAGATAATGCTGTATCATATTAGTCATGTTGGCAAGTTCGGCAAAGGAATACTGAACTAAGAACTCACGATGCCCTTTATCGTCTTTATAAATGAGCACTTGTCCATTAGTTGCACCTACTTCTGTGTTCAAATGTGACTCAGAGTGTCTAATCCTTGGATCGTAACAGTCCAATATTGAACCCAAGACAGGCTGAAGGATGGCTCTATTTTCTACAGCACTTTTCATTCTTTCTGGACACGGAACGCCGCTCGTTATCTCCTGCCCAATACGCAATAAGTTTAGCGGTTTAACGCAGGCCTCAGCGTATTTTCTATAAGTATCTAACAGAAGCAGAATACCTTGGACGCCTATCGTTCCATCTTTAGCAAAGATGGTCTTCATTAACTCTGTGTGCTGCGTAACAGCTCTGACTTGTGTCATAAAATTTACTAAGTTGAAGTCGTTCGTCGTTTTGTGCCGAATATAGTTTTTTACAAAATTTGGATCGCTTCGGAACGCCTTCATGTATACGTTTTCAATCGCATAATGATAGGTTTCAAACCCTGGTGCCTGTGACTTCAGCAGCTCATATCGCTCTAAAGCATGTGCGGCTGCAATCATGCAATAAGCGACGATATAGAAGTGCTCTGATTTTAACTTCAAAAACTTTTTTAATTTGCGGTTATTAGAGAGCAAGAACTCTTCAATAAGCTTGTCTGGATCAAAATCAAAGGTATACCGAGCCTCTGCAAGATCACGATAAGCTTGCTGTACCTTAGATCGTTCCGCATCATTTAGAAAATCAATATCTCTGTAGTATTGTTCTAGGTCTTTAAATGCAACTAACTCGCAGTTGCCATCGGAGTCTATTGTTTTGCGCAGATGGAAAGCATAATCCACAACATCGGGCTCTTCTGACGAAAAGGTATCTGCCGCGCCTATAAAACTGATATGAGCCCGTCCGGTGCCATTATCATTAAAGTTGATTGTGAATTTCTCAATCCGCTGTCTTTTGTTAAAAAGCAAGTCCATTAAGTTCTCAAAGTCTTTGCTCGCCATACTTTTGATTGCACCTTTACTTAGCACAACGCTAAATAAGCATTATGTACGACAGTGAACCGACCGCTTGGCGGTTCAGTAGATCAGCACCGGGGCTGTCCAACGCGACCTAAAAGTTGGTGGCTATTATATCAGAACATTAGTACTTTGTCTATTTGCTTCATTCTGGCAGGGGCCTAGCAAGGTAAAGCCGTGCCAAGCTCCTTTGTAGGCGGCGCGCTACTAGGCGGCTAGGTAGGCGGTCTGCCGTACCAGACGCTTCGTATATATGGTATACTACGCTTACGGGTTTTGATCCGTACTCTCCGTTTGATCACGGGGAAAAATGCAGCCTGACGGGTCTCAAAGTCGGTAGGGCTGCATTTTTGTATGGTTGTACCGTTACAGGCTTCGCCAAAAAAGAAGAGCGGGTACACCCGTTTCAGGCATACCCGCTGACCAACGTGCCAAAGGAGCTACTCAGTGTGGACGAGGCGCTCGTGCTAGCGCGTTGCCGCTGGCAGATCGAACTGTGTTGGAAACTGTGGAAGCAGGTGGGCAAAGTGGATACGTGGCGCAGTGCCAAGCCGTACCGTATTCTGACGGAGATCTATGCCAAGCTGCTGGGCTGTCTCATCACGCACTGGCTTACGCTGCTGGAATGTTGGCAAGCGCCACGGGCTGTACCGTCAATGCGCGTCGCAAGAGGCCTGCGGCCTATCAACTGGTCGCGCAACCCAAGCTCATCCGGGGCTTAGGTTGATGCCTATTGGGTGCCAATGTCGCCACCCCCGTCATCCCCCTTTATTACCCACGACATGAGCACTCATGCAGACTAAATGGCTCCCCGCTCCATACCATCCCTGACCAGATTGGCTCTTGATCTCTGACCCCCTTGTAACGTATGAGTCTATATAAACGTTTGAATCTCTATAACGGTATTGTATGCCCTGCACGAGAATTGAAAGCGAGGCTATTACCATGTCCATCCCGAAGTTGCAGGATATCCTGTACGCACAAAAACGAATCCGCCCTTATCTGGCGCGTACCCCTCTCCATAGCTACCCTGCCATCAACGAATTAGTCGGGACAACGCTTTTTATAAAACACGAGAATTACCAGCCGGTCGGGGCCTTCAAGGTGCGCGGCGGCATCAACCTTATGTCGCAGCTCAGTGCCGGGGAGCGCGAGCGCGGCGTCATCGCGGCCTCCACCGGCAACCACGGGCAATCCGTCGCCTATGCCGCGCGGCTCTTCTGCGTCAAGGCCATTATCGTCGTTCCCGAGGAAGCCAATCCGGGCAAGGTTGCCGCCATGGAAGGTATGGGCGCCCAGGTCATCAAGCACGGCACGACCTATGACGAGTCCAAGCTGCATTGCGAGTCACTGGCTCATGAACATGGCTATCGTTACATCCATTCTGGCAACGAACCCCTACTCATCGCAGGCGTCGGCACCGAGGGCCTAGAGATGCTGGAAGATCAGCCCGATCTTGACGTCATCGTCGTCCCTATCGGCGGGGGAAGCGGCGCGGCCGGCGTTGGCATCGCCGCGCACGCCATCAACCCGTCAATACAGATTATCGGCGTGCAATCGGAAGCATCCCCTGCGGCCTATGAAACATGGAAGCAGCATCGACTCGTCACGGCTCCCAATCGCACCTTCGCCGAGGGCCTGGCGACCGGCGTCGCTTTTGAGCTTCCCCAGGCCATCCTGCGCGATCACCTGCATGACTTCCTGTTACTGAGCGAAGAAGAGATTATGCGCGCTATGGTCTGGATGATCGAGCGCGCCCATACCCTGGCCGAAGGCGCGGGCGCAGCCTCCCTTGCCGGAGCGTATCGCCTGCGGGATGAACTGCGCGGCAAGAAGGTGGGCATCATCTGCTCCGGGGGAAATACCTCCCTGGAACACCTGCGCCTCGCCCTCGCCATTGCCCGGTAGTTACATTACGCACAGCACGAGAAGTCGTGGACAATAATACGCGGCTCGCTTTGACCATCTTCACCGCTACCTAGAGAAAAGCGAAATTTGATAGGTGTACACTCCTGCAAACACGAAAACTTCCAACCTGTTGGGGCTTTCAAAGTGCGTGGTGGCATCAACTTGATCTCTCAACTCAGCCCTGAAGAGCGGGAGCGAGGCGTAATCTCCGCCTCTACCGGCAACCATGGTCAGTCCGTCGCTTATGCAGCCCGTTTATTCGGCGTCAAAGCAATCATCGTCGTCCCCGAAAAAGCCAATCCAGGGAAAGTAGCCGCAATACAAGGCATGGGGGCCGAAGTAATCTTTTTTGGCGCCACCTATGACGAATCCAAGCTGCATTGCGAGTCACTGGCTCATGAATATGGCTATCGTTACATCCATTCTGGCAACGAACCCCTACTCATCGCAGGTGTCGCTACGGAAGGTCTGGAAATGTTGGAAGACGAACCCGGCCTTGAAGTCATCATCGTGCCCATCGGCGGTGGTAGCGGCGCTGCCGGTGTAAGCATCGCAACCCATGCCGTCAATCCCCATATTCAAGTCATCGGAGTGCAGTCAGAAGCATCTCCTGCAGCCTACGAGACCTGGCGCCAGCGTCGTTTAGTCAATGCCCCCAATCGCACCTTTGCCGAGGGTCTGGCGACCGGCGTAGCCTTTGAATTGCCGCAAAAGATACTACGAGAATCCTTGCACGACTTCATACTCGTAACCGAAGAAGAAATTATGCGAGCCATGGTCTGGATGATTGAGCGCGCACACACCCTCGCGGAGGGCGCCGGAGCCGCTCCCTTAGCCGCCGCCTATCGCATGCGTGACCAGTTGAAAGGCAAGAAAGTCGGCTTAGTCTGCTCCGGCGGCAACACTACACTAGATCACCTGAAGCTTGCCTTAGCCCTCTAAACTCACTTGGCTCTGCGAAGGATAACATGCTACAATAACACAAACGAACATTGTAAAACAAATACATAAGTCATAAAGAGAAAGATCACATGAACGAGCAGGTGGTGGCCGGGCCCGGGACTCAAGCGGATATCGCCGCGTTCGCAGCACGCTACCCATTTCCCCTCGACGACTTTCAATTAGAATCCATAGCCCATCTCGCAGATGGCCGCTCGGTCCTGGTAGCGGCCCCTACCGGAACAGGCAAAACACTTGTGGCGGAATATGCCATCTGGCGGGCCCAGCAGCGTAAACAGCGCGTCATCTACACTACCCCGCTCAAAGCCCTTTCCAACCAGAAATACCGCGACCTGCGCAACATCTATGGATTCAATGCCGTTGGGCTTGTGACAGGCGATATTGTAGAGCATAGCTCCGCTTCTATCGTAATCATGACCACCGAAGTCTACCGTAACATACTTCTGGAAGAGGGCGGGGACCGCCTGGCACGGGGCGAAAACATCGTCCCCTCATCGCTTGCCGATGTCGGCTATGTCATCTTCGACGAACTGCACTACCTGAGCGATATTAGCCGTGGCCCGGTATGGGAAGAAGCCATCATTTGCTCACCGCACACTGTGCAATTAGTTGGCCTCTCTGCCACAGTGAGTAATGCCCAAGATTTGGCCGATTGGATCAGCCGGATACATCGTCCCATCTCGCTGGTGGTGCATGAAGAACGCGCCGTCCCACTCGAACATTACTACTTTATCGATAACAAGCTACATCTTGTACAGGATGCCGAAGGCAATCGTGTCGAACGATTCCCCAATGTAGGTGGTGAGGCTCGTATGGCTTCGTTAACAGGGCGTGCTCGCACCTACACCTTCGGCGACGATGATGAAGAAGAGTCGTGGAATGAAGACGGTCGAGAAAGAAAAAAGAATAACCTCAAAGTTATTGGTAAAGGAACCATAGCCGATGAGGCTTCCACCTCGTCTTTGACTTCGACAACAGCGAGTGAAGAGCACGCTCCAAAATCCAGGCGTCCTCCTCAAGTGCGCAGAGCGCCCGAGCCTGGCGAAATACTCACAGCCCTGCGTGATGCCGATTTATTGCCCTGCCTCTACTTCTTACCAGGGCGAAAAGTAGTTGAAGATGCCGCCACAAGCTCTTCTCTGCATCTGTTTACAACGCCTGAAGAAGAAGCGCTCATCAGAGAGGAAGTCGGCATATGGCTTGAAAACCTACCTAAAGAAGATCGTAATCTACAACAGGTGCATATGCTCGCGGAGATCCTACCTCGCGGTTTGGCTTTCCATCATGCCGGGCTGTTGCCAGGATTGAAAGTCTTGGTAGAGACACTCTTCGCACGTGGACATCTCCGCGCAGTTTTCGCAACCGATACCCTGGCGCTCGGTATCAACATGCCAGCCCGTGCCGTCGTCGTGGGTAGCCTGAGCAAATTTGATGGGTACGAGATGCGGCTGCTCACCCCCAACGAATATCGCCAGCTTACAGGACGAGCGGGCAGGCGCGGCATGGATGTGCGAGGAGCAGCAGTAATTCCCTATTCGCCCTGGGAGCCATTTGAAGAATCTTTCCAGCGCATCACAGGAGAATTGTTGCCTGTCACCAGTTCGTTTGTGATTCGCTATAACTCAATACTGAATCTCTGGCGTCCCGGTGATATGGCACAACTTCGTCGTATCTGTGCCTCCAGCCTGCGCGAATACCAGCTCTATGTGCTTTGGGAACATCGTGAATTGACGCGCCTGGAAAAACTTGAACGCCGCGTTCAGAAAGGTAAGAAGAAAGGCGTTGCCTCCGAAGGAGCCGTGGAAGCTTTGGAGAAGCGACGCAAGAAGATTGGCGCATATCCTCTTAGTCGCGCAGGAGCAGCCGAACTGGATGGCACAGTTTTTGCCCTTCATGCGCTCAACTACATCGATGAAAATGACGAACTGACGCTTCAAGGGCACCTACTGAGGAGTATCTTTCATCCGGCAGGTATCTTAATCGTCGAATTGCTGCTGCAAGGGGCGCTCGACGAACTTTCGGCTGGCGAACTGGCAGAGGCCTGTAGCTGGTTCGTCTATGATAATGATCGTCGACTGAACAACCACAGTGTGCTCAACAATCGTCTATTACAAGTACGACGCGATCTCTGGCGCGTTGTACAGCACGTCCACAGCATCGAACAGCAGGGCAAAATCGCTTTTTCTCCCGATATCTTCCCTGATTTCCATAGCGTCGCGCTCTCATGGTCGCGTGGCATGTCACTTAGTGGCCTGTTACAGCGTATTGACCTTGCCGAAGGCGATATTTTAATGTTACTCAACCAGACAATAGACCTGTTACAGCAGGTACAATCAGCGGTGGGTCAGGTACTCGACACCAGGGACTTTTGGGAGCAAACAGCATCATCGACCAGTGACGAATCCCAGGCCAACGCGCACAGAAAACGTACCATGAGACGTGCAAACCAACTTCAAGTCTATCGAGAACGCCTCGAACACTTGCGCCCGCTGCTCGCGCAAGCCTCCTCATCGTTATTGCGCGGCATCATCATTCAAAGTCGCACCGTCCCCTCCATGGTAGCCTACGTCGAAGGCGAAGAACTTCCCCTCGATGCCGAAGCAGACACCGATCCCCACGATGTAGTCGACGAAAGCGTCTAACCACTTTTTCTATAAGGCAAGGTTCCAATGAACTTGACCGTTCCTGCTCAAGAGAAAGGTCCAGCCCTGTCATGCTGAGCGCAGCGAAGCATCTCGCTGCCGATTGCGACAGACCCTTCGCTTCGCTCAGGGTGACAGGGTGTGACGAGTCAACCTGTCAAGGATTATTCTTCACCATTGAACCGTGCCTAAGAAAAATATTTAGGAATTATCTACACCGGTTACCAAAGAGGTAGAGATGTTGATGAAAGCTGAAGCATTAGTAGGAACAGTATTAGGAACGTGTACTCTTCAACAATTGATAGGACATGGTGGTATGGGAGCGGTGTACCTTGCTCAACAATCTCGACCTCGTCGTCAAGTGGCTGTCAAGGTATTGTTACCATCAACCTCGTTGAAACCGCACCACCTGGCTGCTTTCCTGGAACGTTTCCGCCGTGAGACCGATGCTGCTGCCTCGTTAGAACATCCAAATATTATGCCAGTCTATGAATATGGGGAGCGCGAGGGCTTAGCCTATCTTGTCATGCCCTATGTCAGTGGCGGTACTCTGCGCGATCTGATGGAAGGCGAAGTTGCGCTGACATTACCCAAGGTAGTTAACTACCTGGAGCAACTAGCTGCCGCACTAGATTTCGCGCATGCACGGGGAGTCATTCACCGGGATATCAAGCCTGCCAATATTTTACTTACCCCAGAAGGCCGGTTACTGCTAACCGATTTCGGACTGGTCAAGGTAATCGCAGCAGGACAGGAGCCGCAGGCTCGCCTGACCGGCGCAGGTGCGCCAGTTGGGACACCTGACTATATGTCTCCAGAACAGGTAATGGGAGGAGAGGTAGATGGGCGTGCAGATCAGTATTCACTAGGCATTATCCTCTACCAGATGGTGACAGGAACTACGCCGTTTCAGGGAGAAACTCCCATGCAAATTGCGGCACAGCAGTTGCATATGCAGCCTCCCTCCCCTCGCCTCTTCCGTCCCGATTTGCCTGTCGCGGTTGAACAAGTCATGCTTAAAGCTATGTCGAAACGCCCAGTAGATCGCTACACAAATGCACAGGAGCTTGCAACAGCTTTCCGTATGGCCTTACAAACCACTGAGATGCACATGAAACAGCAGACTACTCAAAGCAGCCTATTTGCATCCAGTGATCTAACCGCTTCAGGCTTATTCGCTCCTCGCGGACTCTTTGAACCAAAGTGGCAGACAGGTACCCTCCCTTCTTTGACCGCCGAGCAGAATACTGTTATGGGTACAGGTACAGGCACGCTCCCCGTAGCAAATGCTCCGAACCGCTCCACTGGCCTTCTTTCGCGAACGGGCATGTTTCCCAAGGTGGGAAACACAGGCGCATTGCCAGCAGCTACGGCAAATGAATTTAACCCTGCTACTCCCAATGATGGGCTGCCTACAGCTACGGGTTCGCAGCCAGTAGTGCATCAGTTTGGATTCAATGAAATGTCACCTTCACTCAACACGATGATGGGTAATGGAATCCCTGCCTCTTCAACGGGATCTCAGCCTTCTGTCCTGCCCCACGGTCTGACTCAAATGTCTCCCTCGTTGAAAGTTACCACTGGCACTTTGAATGTGCCAAATTATGAGCAAACAAGCCAGGGCACGATCAGACTGACAGGTCCGATGAAGGTTGTGCAGGTACCTGTTGCGGGCCAACCTGGCCAGTATATAACAGGCTTACTTCCAGTACCACCAAATCTGCAGAATGCAGATCCAGCACAAACTTCTTCGAAAAGGCTCCAGAAAATAGCTCTGGCAGTCACCATGGTCATACTCTTAATTGGCGGCACTACTGGCATCTGGTACTCGCGTACCCATAATAGGCAATCATTGACTACTTCACAAACAACATCGCCCGGTGTAAACTCGACACCCAATGCCCAGGCTACTACGTTCGCAAAAGCTACAGCAACAGCTCAATCGCATAGCATTCTCTCAGATCCTCTGAGTTCGAATATCCGTAATTTTCCTATTTCCACCAGTGGCAATAAGATCTACGTGTTTAAGGGTGGGGCCTACCATATGACCAACCTCGGAGACAGTGGTATCGCAGTTGTTTTGCAGGAAACCCTTCCTCACGGACCAATCGGTTATACCCTTACCATGGAGGAGATCAACGGAGACGATACTAACACCGATAACTCGTTTGGCATGATCCTTCGCTATACCCAGCAGGTAAAGGGGAACCAGGTCATTAACACATTCTACAGCTTTGAGGTATTCAACTACAATGGTGGACAGTACAGGTTCTACAAGTACGACAATAGCAAGGGCCCATCTGTCAATCCCTGGACTCAGGTCTGGTCTGAACCATTCGGTAATGAATTTCATCAGGGACATGGCCCTAACAGCATTAACACCATTAAAGTCTTTGCTAATGGCAATATGTTTACCTTTACAGTCAATAGGAAAAACGTCGGAAGCGCCAAAGATGGCTCTTTCAATTCTGGCACCGTTGGGATGCTGGTCAACCTCAAAGGTACTGAGGTTGCATTCTCAAATATGCTAATCACTAACGATTGAAGATAGGTACTTTTGTCACATCTTCAAGGTTAACGCGTTGTCAGAACCACCTCCTTTTGCTAAGATAAAAGCATGAGGTTTTCTCGTAGCAGGTTTTAATATGCCTATAACCAGCAATAAGAGGTAGGTCTGAATGAATGCTGAAGCTTTGGTAGGAAAGGTATTGGGAGCCTGCACACTCCAACGAATAATAGGCCAGGGAAGTATGGGAGTGGTTTACCAGGCTGAACAGGCTCACCCTCGCCGCAAAGTCGCTGTAAAAGTATTTTTACGAGTATCCTCGCTGAATCCTCTCCAATATATGGAATTCTTGCTGCGCTTCCGTCAAGAGATGGAAGCCGTTGCGTCACTGGAACACCCGAATATCCTCGTGATCTACGAATATGGTGAGTGCGATGGCTTCGTGCATCTCGTCATGCCATATGTGGAAGGACAAACACTGCAAGAAGTACTGCTGAGTCAGGGATTGCTCCCTTTTCCAAAAGTTGTAGACTACCTCGATCAACTAGCTGCTGCCCTGGATTATGCGCATGAGCGTGGAGTTCTCCATCAAGATATCAAGCCAGCCAATATCCTGGTCGCCGCTGATGGTCGGTTGCTGCTCACCGATTTTGCATTGTCAAAGGCGATGACACAGGAGCAAGCCGTACAGGTACGCCAGTTTAGAACGGGCATGTTGGATTACCAGTCTCCAGAACAGGTAATGGGAGTAGAAGCTAGCGTGAAGGCAGACCTGTACTCGCTGGGAGCAGTTCTTTATCACATGGCCATCGGAACCGCGCCTTTCCAGGGTGAGTCTCTCATAGAAGTGGCAAAAAAGCACCTCCAGGTACCTCCGCCTTCACCCAGCTCGAACCGTAAGGATTTGCCGGTAAAAGCCGGACAAGTCATGCTGAGAGCCCTGTCAAAGCACCCTGCAAATCGGTTTGCCAATGCTCAGGATCTTGCCACTGCTTTCCGTTTGGCCCTCGATGTCGCACAGACAAAGTCTGGAGATACGCAAGAAGATGAATTGCCGTCGAGAAGCATAACTAGTACAAGCCTCTACACCTCTCAGGATCTCTTTGATCCAAAATGGCGTACAGGCCTCACACCCACAGTGATTGCTGAGCAGAGTGCGCATAAATCCCCTCGGTTCTTGCGTGCCAGTGCCATAGCTTCAATTCCATCGACTGATGAAATTGCAAACTTTACGAATTCTGCGGTGCGTTCAGAACAAGCAAGTGAAAGCGAAGAAATTTCACTTGCTGAACCAGGGGTGAATCCAAATCCAATAACGCCGCTACAAGATACTTCTTCGTTCCCGCCACAAACGACGAATCTCAAGAGTACCTTAGTAGCGCCTAACACTGACCAGGCAAACACAGGTACTATCATTAAATTGACAGGCCCGGCAAAAATCGTTAACCTGGCCGTTGCCGGTCAGCCAGGTCGTTACGTTACAGGATTGCTGCCCATACTTCCCCCAGCGCAGCAGGCGGAAACAGAACCAGCTGCTGGAACAAGCATGAAAGATCGGCTGCAAAAGCGCCAGAAGATCTTAGGGTTGGTTATGGTCGCCTTACTGGTAATTGGCACTGGAACCTTGTGGCTCGCACATATACGTTCCAGTTCGACAGCTAAGAACTATAAAGGCATGACTGCGGCAGGAACTCCTGCGGTGGAGGCTACGATGACAGCGCAAGTTATCGCAACAGCTAATGCTAATATCATTCTCACGGATCCTTTAACCCAGAATATACATAATTGGCTCGTTGTCACCAGTGGCACAATGCTTTATGTCTTCAAGAATGGAGCGTATCATATTACTGATAACGATAATACTCGGGGGGCGCCAGCTATACTGCCCGATCTCACGCTAAAAGGTCCCTTTGTCTATACCTTAACCATGGAAGAGGTAAAGGGCGATGATACCTCTGTCAATAATGAGTTTGGTATGATTATTTGTGCTAACGTACAGATCAAGAACGGTAGAACGATTACCACCTTCTATTCCTTTGAAGTACTGAATAAAGTGGGTGGAGAGTATCAGTTCTGGAAGTACGATGACAGCCAGGGAGCAAATATCAGCCCCTGGAATAAGCTCGGCAGTCATCCGTTTGGAAACGAGTTTCACGAAGGCCAGGGGCCTAAAAGTATTAATACCTTCAAAATCAGCGTGAGTGGCAAGAACTTTACGTTGGTAGTTAATGGTAAGAAAGTATGGACAATTCAAGATAGCTCATTTTCCAGTGGCAGCGTTGGAATGCTGGTGAACCTGAAAGGAACCGAAGTGGCCTTCTCAAATTTGAAACTGACATATAGTTAGAGATGTATGGTAGATAGGAGACACTCGTTGACAAATTTCTTGATTATTCTGACACTCGTAATCACTGGACTTCTCTGCGTCCTGAATGCAATTTTTGCTGTAATATTTCGCAAAAGAAATATCGTCGAAATTCTATCTTATAGTATTGTTGGATTGCTTGAGCTTGGATTGTTTGTGTTTACCTTGTTGCTTCGCCTCGGCATACTTACCCATATCCCTTTCCACCTGCCGCGGGGCCTACCCTTCAATCGCGCTGAAATAGGCGCTGCTATTTCAATCGGTATTGGTCTGTTCCCCGCTGCCTACTGGCACCGTACTACCGTCCCTCAGATAAGAGAGCGTATGGCACAAGATGCACATGCTTTGAAAGAACAGCATGTTGGCGTACATGTACGCAGCGATGCCCCGGGCGAGTGGATGAATTAACGCTTTTTGCCTCTTAGTGTATCCCTCCCCGATGCCCTCGTAAAGGGATCTTGCTCATTGGATATCTCATCTTCAATTACGTTTAACTGCCTTGACAACCAAAATTTTCAATGGTATGCTCTATAACAATTAGTTATATCAAAACTAAACAATACAAATGTGCGTTAAAAGCTTGGAGGAGGAACTACCTTGACTACCGAACAGAATGCGTCCCCCATATCCAGCCAGGTAATACCACAACCCATGCCTACAGCATATAGCAATGTGATACCCGCCATCGTAGCTCAGGATTTGTTGCGCGTTTTTGGACAGAAGGCAGCAGTGAACCATCTCAACCTGGTCGTGCAGCGTGGCGAGTTTTTTGGTTTTCTTGGTCCCAATGGCGCGGGCAAGTCCACCACAATTAAAATGATGGTCGGGCAGCTACGTCCCACATCCGGTACTGTCCTGGTGGGAGGAGTTGATGTATGGAAGGACCCGGTACAGGCTCACGCTTTGATGGGCGTGCTACCTGAGTACCTGAACCTCTATGAACGCTTAACAGGCAAGGAATTTCTCAAGTTTGCCGGACATATGTACGGCGTACCAGAAGTCGACATCCTGCGTAGGACAGAAGAACTTCTACACATACTGACTCTCACTGATGACGCTAATAAGCTGATAGTGGATTACTCGGTAGGCATGCGTAAGAAGATTGCGTTGGCCGCAGCGCTCATCCATCGTCCTCAGGTTCTCTTCCTGGATGAGCCGTTCGAGGGCATCGATCCCGTTAGTTCTCGCACAATACGCGACATTCTGCGTGATCTAACACAGCATGGCACCACCATTTTCTTCTCGTCACATATTATGGAGCTAGTGGAACGCCTCTGCACCCGAGTCGGTATCATCAATCAGGGTATCCTGGTAGCCGAAGGCACTCTACAAGAATTGCGGCAAAAGGCAAGCGGAGAAGATAAAGATGCGACCCTGGAGGATATCTTCCTCAAAGTTATTGGCGCACAAGAAGAAAGTCACAATCTGAGCTGGCTGGAGTAGACAGTGGAGAAATAATCGTGGTCATACATGCTGATAAACTACGCTGGCTCTTTTGGTTGCGCTGGAAGATACTCACTCGAGGTTTCACTCGCAATCCAGCGAGCGCAGTTGGAGCCGTTGTTTTATTGCTGATTGTCCTTTGGATAGCCGGTTTGGCTGCTGTTGGTACCTTTTTTGCCTACCATTCTCTTCCATCCCCTGCCAATTCAGAAGTGTTATACCTCGTATTGACAGGAGTCCTCCTTTTGTGGATTATGCTGCCCTTGTTTGAGTTTACAGCCAATGAGGGGCTGGATGTCTCGAAATTAACCTTGTATCCGCTAACTCGGGCGGAATTGATGGTCAGCCTGTTATTCTCGACACTGCTTGATATTCCGACCATAGGGCTTGTACTGCTATTAGCCGCTGTCGTTGCAGGTTGGTCAATTTCCGCGCCTGTAGCTATTCTGGCACTCGTGACCATACTCATCTTCTATGTCCAGGTCGTTGGTATAAGCCAGTTTGTGTTAGCTCTTTTCATGCGCATCTTGCAGGGCCGCCGTTTCCGCGATCTTAGCATCATCGTTATCGCGGTCTTCACTTCATCCTTTTACCTGCTACAGCAGTTTGTCTTTGGTGGAGCGAGATTCTTACATTTTTACGACAACTTGAAAAGCGCAAGTTTTTCTCCTTATCTACAATGGCTGCCTTCGGGCTTTGCAGCTCGGTCAATTACCCAGGCTGTACAGGGAAATTGGGGAGCGAGCCTGGCCTCCTTAGGATTATTGCTGGTAACAAGTCTACTTGCGCTCTATCTCTGGCAGGTTGTTCTCGAACGCAGTCTGAGTGCATCTGAGGTTGGTGGCTCTGCCCGCGCTCGCAATCATCGCCGGCAACGAGCTGTCTCTTTGGCCGTCAGCGCTCAGCCAGCTAGTATAAGCATGTGGGGGCGGATTATATCTCCCCAGATCTCTGCTATCGCTCTCAAAGATTTGAAGTACTTCTGGCGTGATCCACAGCTCAAAGCGATGATGTTTCAATCGGTAATCTATGTGGCTATCTTCTTCATAGGACCGCTGCTGAATCCTAATTCCTCACTTTTTGGCGGCAGCGCCTATGTGTTACTCATCACACCACTCATTGTGCTCTTGTTCATGCTGACGCTTTCGCTCAATACCCTTGGTTGGGAGCGACAGAGCCTCACCACGCTATTCCTCTTCCCCGTCACCCCCAAACGCATTCTCTGGGGAAAGAATCTCGCGGTGTTGACCCTGGGTATGGCTGAGTTGGTGTTACTCATCGCTATAGGAGCTTTTCTGACACATGCCTGGAATCTCGTCTTGCCTGTCATCGTCGTCGGTTTGGCAGGTATGGGAGTAACCCTGGGTTGTGGCAACTTCACCTCGGTTTACTTCCCGCAGTACGTCCGCCAGATGCAGAGAGGTTTCCGCGCTACAGGCCAGGCCTCGCAGGGAGGATGTTTGCGTGCTGTGGTATCGTTTGTAATGTTAGTAGCGACGGCGATGCTCCTGATTCCGGTTGGGCTGGCGCTCGGCTTACCCATGCTCTATCATATAGAATGGATATGGAGCTTTACAATACCATTGGCTCTGTTCTACGGCATCGCCTTTCACCAGGTCGTAACACGACTGGTTGCACCACGCATTATTGAGAAAGCGCCGGAGATCCTGGCGATCATCACCCGGGAGTAGGGAATTATTCCTCTTTCCTTTTCCCCTTGCCGGCTGCGCCAGCGCGAGCATATCTTCCGAATATCACAATGGGAACAATCAAAAGAGCAATTACCAGTACATACGCTGCAACGTTGATGACCGTCCCCCATACAGATGCTCCTTGTGGAGTGGTTCCGACCAAAGGCGGATAGAGGCCTGTAATGATAAAACGCGGATTACCACCTACCAGGATTGTGTTGATAATTTGCTTACCCGGGATGTCTAGCATTGCCACTTGACCTCCCGCGAGTGCAATAAAGCCTAGCTGCCCATCACTGGTAATGGCGATCGATTGTGGCGCAACGCCAAGGCGAATTGTGTAACTGGGCTCATGTGGTAGCGTACTGGTTCCTGGATTTACTGGACTGAGAACATCGACCTGCTTGTTCTGCATATCCGGCACGTAAACTTCGCCAGTGAAAGCGTTATAATCCATCGGGCCGAATGGCCCTCCACTGAATAGAGGAGGAGAAAGCTTACGTGTGGCGAGGTTCACAGCATAGACGCTGCCCTGCTGTGTTGTTATATACGCTGTGAAGCCCGACGGGATGCTGATATATCTCGGTCCGCCTGGTATAGGTATGTTTGCAAGCAATCCTGTATGCTTATAGACATAAAGTGAAGTAGAATCGGTGACCCACAATTGATTTTCATCGCCTCCCGAAGGCCCTGCTCCTACCACAGCCACGGCCAGGCCATAGACGGGACCATTTGTTTTTATCGTTTGCTTTATCGCGCAGTTCGTCGGGTCAAGTGCTGTAACGTTTGCTGCACCGCTCCCAGCCGTATAGAGGATATTCGTCCCTGGATCATACGCCAGCAGTGATGGCTCTCCCGGGACATTCGCGCTGCAAATAGTCTGACCCGTTTTTGCGGCGAGCATTGTCACACGTCCTAAAGTTGGTTGGGTGATATACAGGAACCGCCCGTCCAGGCTAAGGTAAATGGTATGCGGGTCGCCACCCAGGGCGATCGTACTGGTAACTTTTTGTTGTCCTATATCGACAACACTGATACCATTTGATCCGCCCGCTACGTAAGCAAGGTTAGGCGCTCCTCCATCGGCCTGTGCTTGCCGGGTCCCTGAAAAAAGTAACAGGAGAATAGTGAGCGTACATGGTAGTAAGACGACTCGCCTATATATATTGAATATCTTCATCATTGAGTGTCCTTCAATCGAGGATTTATGCCTGCGGCGTCAGCGACGTCCACCCCTTGCTGCCCTGGCTCAGTCGATAGAGTTCTGTCGGGTAGGAGAGCGAGAGATAGACATTGGCGGCATTTATTGGGTCCACTGCCAGCACTGCCAGGTTGCCACTGATATGCGGAAGAGCAATCCAGATGTGACCGCCATCTTGGCTGCGATACACGTTCGTTCCAGTCTTACCATAAATGATCTGTGGCTGCGTCGGCGAGACCGCTAGGGAGCCAAAAGAAGCCTGCGTATACACCAGCTTAAAAGTCCTACCACCATCGAGTGAGGAGTAGATGCCCGCGTCACCCGAAGCATAAATAGGGCTTTGAGGTCCCGTAGTTGTCACTTGATTGATGCCACCAGAAATGGTCTTGAGTACTTGCCAGTGGATCCCCCCATCCGTACTGCGCGCCATGCCATCGCTACCATAGGCCAGCAAATGGCCAGGCGCCCCTGGAACGGCGAGAACTCCAAAAATCAGTCCGAATGGCAATGTTCCAGTGCTGGTGAAGTGTTGTCCATCGTCAAGGCTTCTTTTAAGGCCTATTGCCCCCAGTTCGGGTAGGTACGTGTATACTTCGTCAGGCGTGTCGTTGCCCGGCGCTATAGTAAAGATCGTACTAGAGGTAATGCTGGCTGCTGCGATTGAAAGCTTCCAGGTGCGTCCCTCATCCGCGCTCGTATACAGTCCGACAGTCCCCGCATGCGAAACGACAGCAGGAAGTGTTAGCACATATAACCTCTGTGGATTGAGTGGGCTGTATACCAGTGAGTAAGTCATCAGCCCATCCATCGGTTGATTGTTGCCCCCAGCTACTTCTTGCCAGCTCACGCCGCCATCCTGCGATCGGAAAAGACCATAATGTGTTGCCAGTATCAGCATATGTGACGGGAATACCAGCAGCGAATGCACATGATTGGCTGCCGTTCCAAACCCATTGATCCGCACAACAGTCGTATTTGCCGTCGGTTGTGTGCTAATAGTATTTCCCCCACAAGCCACAACCAGAAACGCAATCAAGCTCAATAAAATTGAACGCATGAAAAACAAAGCGAACCTGGAATAAGAAGAGTAAAAGCGAACCATTTTATTCCCTCGTTAAAAACAATCCAGTATTGCATCTGCATGATATTATAGCAGTTTAGTGTAGTATCACAACTGTTCAATTAAAGCACTCTATCTGCCCTCTCGACGCTCCTCGCCTTTCTAAGCTATAATACACCTATATGGAAAAGGAAGACAAACTAGCAGAATTAGAAGCATTGCTTCAAGTCAAATTTAATGATCGCTCTTTGTTACAACGAGCCATCACGCATCATTCCTGTTGCCCAGAAACAGCCATACGTGATTCGTACGATACATTAGAGTTTTTAGGCGATGCCATTCTTGGCGCCCACGTCGTCGAGTATATCTATCGTAACTTCCCCGACGCCTCGGAAGGTGGAATGACAGCCCTCAAGTCTGAAGTTGTAAGCCGCCGCATCCTCTCTAAGATTGGGCAGGAGATTGGCCTCTTCTCCTATATTCGTGTCGATCTCGCTAATATGAGAACATTTAACGACCGCTCGCGGGATTCTCTTTGTACCGACGTGTTAGAAGCTATAATAGGAGCAATCCATATCGACCAGGGACCAGAAGCCGCTCGCGATTTCGTCGCTCGCACAATTCTAGCAATCGTGCCATATTTGAGCAAGCAAACGCTAGATACAAATCCCAAGGGAAGATTGCAAAAAATTGTCTTGCAGCGCTCTAACTCCCTACCCCGTTATCGTGTATTAGAACAGAGCGGACGTAACAATGATCGTGTCTTTACAGTCGGCGTATTTGAGCACGAATTTCTACTTGGCTTAGGAAAGGCCTCGAGCATCAAAGAAGCTGGCCGCATTGCTGCCCGTGAAGCACTGGAGATTCTGCAAGAACAGGAAGACCTATAAAGGCTTTATTTATCGCACCCAAGGAATGATGTATGGCAAAGTCTGAAGTTGAGGTCCTACTAGACGAGCAGCTAAAGGACCAAATTGCCTGGTATGAAACCCACCTGCCATTGATGGAACGCAAGCGACGCGGCCATTTCTCAACTCCTCCGTTGCTGGTAGAAAAAATACTTGATGCCTGCGGCTATACCCCCGATAATGACCTTAGTCGAATACGTGTACTCGACCCCGCCTGCGGAAGTGGCAATTTTCTAGCAGGAGCCGCTCGGCGACTTCTTGCCTTTGGCACACGTAGAGGCCTATCTCCCGAAGAAGGTATTATCCTTGTACACCGCAACTTGTGGGGCATTGATCCTGATCCCATCTCCTGCTTCCTGGCAGAGATCCAACTACACACATGTATAAATGCTGGCATCCTCTCGTTCCCCAGTCCCAGGACGCATTCTTCATTCGTACATAGTAAAGCCGATCCTCCTGGTCACCCTGTTCGTGGTCACCCTGACTGCCTCCACATACACCAAGCGGATAGTCTGGTATTGCCCTGGGTGGAACCATGTTTCGATCTATTTGTTGCCAACCCTCCCTATTTAGCTACGAAAAATAATGATCTCAGTGGCTATCGATCGGCGCAGCAGCGTGGTCAGGCAGATAGTTACCTGCTTTTTTTAAGCCTTGCCTTTCAGGTTGTGCGTCCCGGTGGTTGGATAGGTCTGGTGCTTCCTGATCCGTTGTTGTCCCGTGCCAACGCTGCGAGGGAGCGTGCACGCTTGCTAGAAGAAGCCACTATACATCATCTCTGGCACCTTTCGGGCGTGTTTGTTGCTGATGTAGGGGCCATTGTAATCGTTGCGCAGAAATGCCCTCCGCAGCCCCTACACCACGTTTCTTGGGTTCGAGAACGCTGGCAATCAACTTCCTCCTTTGACTCACAACAGGTTCAACAATCTCTCTTCAATCGGCAGCCTGCTTCCGAATTCCGTTATCTGTTAAGCCGCGGGCAGGACTTTGTTCTCGAACAATTACGCGCATGCCTGGATGCGTCTCCTGCAAGCAATCGCCGCTTCGCACCCCTCGGCGAGTTTGTATCTATTTCCCGTGGCGAGGAGCTTGGTCGAGAAAATCCGCTCATCCAAAGCATCGCACCCCCATTTTGCGCATCCCCTTTACATAGTAGGGGCGACCGCAAGGATCACCTTGCTTGCGATTGCCCTGAAACCCCCGCCTACTACCCGGTTTTACGAGGAGGAATCGATATCCATCCCTATAGCCCACCTTCGACAGGCTGGCGGATTGCTCGAGCCGCCATCATGAAACCGCTAGCACGTTACCTGGCTCCGAAACTGTTAGTTGTAAAAAGCACAGATCGCTTGCAGGCAGCGCTGGATCTACAGGGTCATGTAGTTTTGCAAACTCTCTATTTACTCCACCTGCGGAGCCAGCCCGAGAGTGTCGATCAACTATATTTTTTCCTGGCATTGCTCAATTCACGCCTGCTGCGTAAGTATGTCTATGTGTTACACACCGCATATAAATGGGTACAGCCACAGATTGAGCAGCGTGTCTTAGCTAATCTGCCTGTTCCTATAGTCACATCAGAGTATCAGCAGGATATTATCGAACAGGCAAAATCGTTAGTGCATGCTTGCAGCAGCTTGGGTGCCGTTGTAGAATGGGATGAACATATCACTCATATGTACGAGGAATTAGAGTGCTCTATATATGCACTCTATGACTCTGTCTTTCCAGGATTACTCACCGACAAAGGAGTCATGAAATATGGCTGATGCACGCCCAATTCGTGTTTTGGTCGCTAAGCCCGGCTTGGATGGGCATGATCGTGGAGCAAAAGTAATTGCCCGGGCCCTCCGTGATGCTGGCATGGAAGTAATCTATACAGGTATTCGTCAAACTCCCGAAATGATCGTCGAAGCGGCTATCCAGGAAGATGTGGATGCTATCTTAATGAGCATTCTCTCTGGAGCGCATATGGCGATATTCCCCAAAGTGATGGAACTCTTGAAACAAAATAGTGTAGATGACGTGCTGGTGGCTGCTGGAGGTATTTTACCGGACGAAGACCTGCCTGCAATCAAGGCAATGGGCATCAAGGGGTGTTTCGGACCAGGTACCTCAACCGATGAAATTATTGAGTTTGTGCGTGACAATATAAAGGCTGACCGCCTGACCGCCGACGTGTAGGTGCGCCTTGCAGAATATTGTTGAACGCCTGCTAAGTGGGGATCGTCGTGCGCTTGCTCGTATGGTCACACTGATAGAGAATGAATCGCCGCAGGCACACCTCTTTCTGGCTGAACTGCATCAACACGCTGGTCGCGCCCATATTATCGGTGTGACGGGTGCGCCAGGTGCTGGTAAGAGCACATTAGTAACACGCCTCGTACGCGAACTACGAAGGCGGGAACGTAGGGTTGGCGTCGTTGCTGTTGATCCGACTAGCCCTTTCACCGGCGGAGCTATTTTAGGTGATCGCATTCGCATGATGGAATTGGCGGGAGACCCCAATGTCTTTATTCGTAGTATGGCGAGCCGTGGCAGTCTGGGTGGCCTCTCCTCTTCAACCCGGGATGTTGTGCGTGCGATGGATGCCGCAGGCTATGATCCTATTATCATCGAGACTGTGGGAACAGGACAAGCAGAAGTTGAGGTAATGCGTGCCGCGCAGTCAGTTCTCGTAGTGACCGCTCCTGGTATGGGTGATGAAGTACAGGCGATCAAGGCAGGTATTCTTGAAATTGCAGACATTTTTGTGGTCAGTAAAGCCGATAAACCCGGCGCAGACCAGACAGTCGCAGAGCTAGCAATGTTGCTTAGTCTCGATCCTAATCGACGCCTGCACGATAAAACGAAACCTTACTGGCGTATTCCAGTTTTGAAAACTTCCGCAATTAAAGATCAAGGTATTACCCAATTGGTAGATGCGATCCAGCAGCATCGTCAGTACTTAGAGGAAAGTGGTATGCTCGCAAATCGAGCCCAACGCCAGGTGCGTAGTGAAGTGGAATCCCTGGTATTACATGCTGTTTTGAATGCCCTGAGGGATGAGTTGACTGAAGACGAGTGGCAAATGGTGTTGGAGGATATCACCACAAGACAGCGCAATCCATACAATGTTGCAAATGAACTCCAAGAACGAATAGGCTTGAAAAGACCGTAGGGGCCCGATAATACAGATTAATCCAGGCTTGGCCCTTTCAAACCAGAGAGCGATTCGTAAGCAGCTTTCCAATAAGAGATAGCCTCCTGTTGCTGCCCTGACATTTCGAGTATCTGAGCTAACCTGCCATATACTTCCGCGAGGCTGGTTCTGGCTTCTGTCTGGGATAAGTGCGCTATCGCTTTTTCAAAAAATCCCTTTGCCTCTTCAAAATGCCTTTGGCGTTGCTCTCCCTCTTTTTGTTCGCCCTCCGCCTGGGCCACCTTCCCACATATTTGATACATCAATCCAAAGAGATGAGGGTCATTCAGCCCCCCAGAAACTTCTTGGGCACGCTGGCGGTAGCGTTTCGCTTCATCCAGGCGATTCTCCGCTAAACGCAAATCAGCCAGGGCTGAAAAATTGACCATCTTCATCATCTGGTGATTGTCTATAGTGGCTATAGAAAGCGCTTCCATGTAATGATCCGTTGCTTCACGGTATTCGCCCAACTGGAGACAAATTCGACCAAGCAGATTATGCATGCGTCCTTCCTTGCTACGCTCTGCCCTTCTTTCGTATATCGAGAGCGCCATTTTACCATAGGTAAATGCCTGTTCGAAGTTTCCCAATAGTCGATGAGCGTCACATAGCCCATAGTACATATCTGGCAGATCCTCGTGATCCGGATTATTCTTGCATAACCGTAACGCCTCTTCATAATGCTGAATAGCCACAGCATAAAAGCCGTTCATAATGCATGTCATACCTAACGAATAGCGTGCTTTAATACGTACCCTCGGAAGATTCACGCGTCGTTCGTTTAGTATTTTGAGACACTGACTATAGTGGCGGGAAGCTTCCTCGTAGCGAGAAAGATTGACAGCAGCATTGCCAAGACAAAGGAGGTAGAAAGCACGTCGTTCTCGCTCGTTATGGTTTGCATCATTCCAATTATCTTCTATACTACTTTGGGTATAGAGGGGGGATAGCAAACGGAGAGCTTCTGTCCAACGCTCTAGTTTGGTATAGCACCATGCACATAAATAGGCGATTTCACGTTGTTGTTCAGAATCGTCGGTTTGGATTTCTTCAAGCGTGGCTAAGGCCAGATCATCTCGCCCTTCCCCCATCCATAGACGAGCACGATAGATCAATCGCTCAGTTTCAGGTTGCTCGTTCATTGTGGCATTACCTCCCTTTCGATAAAGGCTCATCTATTATAGCACGTCTCTTTATCTCAAGATAGAGGAATCTCGCCGAATCTTAATAGAGGAATCTCGCTGAATAAGACAATTGGGGAAATTGGTTCGAGTCTCCCGTTTAAAATACAACGGGAGATCTTACCTCTCCGCCACCGCGCCCGCAAAGTGGCGAAGCGATTCCCGTTGCATTCCGTATAGCCTAATTGCTCTAAGTGGTACATGCGCTAATTCCTGGGGAAACCGTAGGTGCCGATGTATCGCGCGCAGCGCCGATTTATCGGCCATGGTTCTCATCCACGAATTTCCCGAACGCACCACTAAGTGGTGCATCCGCCAAGTTCAGGCCACTTTTGGAAGCTGGGCAATCCCGAACTTCCTGCGAGGCTGATGTCGCCGACGTCGACCCCACACAGAG
>WNFI01602068.1_pt1 | contig 25725 bp, 20 predicted proteins | sample 5400471 | NCBI WGS metagenome assembly WNFI01 (sample SAMN13153348, study PRJNA577476) | soil metagenome | isolation source: 100 cm saprolite on Douglas fir-dominated hillslope | place: USA:California | collected 2013-09-17 | reverse complement strand
CTCCCAAGAGTGCCGATTTGACGATTCTCGAGCTGCACGCCGTCGAACCGCCACTCTGATCACGGTCTGTCGTGGGCTGCGGCGGACTCGCACCCCCTAACTCCGCGTAAGGCAGTCGGCAGCACAAGGCGAGTGCACACAATCGCGTTTCCGGAACGCTCATCAAGGACGCGAGCGCACAAACTCGCCTATCTCGAGCACTTATGGGACGCCAGCGCCGTTGCGCGCCGAAAACTAACCGGTCGTGTGCGTGTGCGTCCTGACCTGCGACTGCCAGCGCCAGTAGGCGACGCGCAGGAAGCTCGCGACGACGAGATACCCGACCGAATATGCCTCGATCCCCAGCTGCTCGACAAGGCTAAGGGTTCCGAAATGAAGCAGCGAGCGCGTGGCCGGGATGTTCGGCAGCGCCAGCGTCACCGCAAAAGCCGCGCCCAGCGCGAGCAACACCGGCCCGCTCGGCCACGGCCTGGTCCAGAACCACCCGTGCGTGCGAACCGCGAAAAGGATGAAGAGCGCGGTCGAGCCGAGGAACAGGAACCACGCCGTGTGCACCACCTCCGGTGAGCGCTCGCCGACGAAAGCCAGCAGCCCAAAAGCAAACAGCGCGTTGATGAGACCGAGGTAGATCGCGAGCTCGACGATCTTCCGTACATGATGACGTTCTCGAAATTGCTCACCATCGTGTACAGCAGATAGCGGTTGATGTTGGTGAAGGTCCGCCGGCCTTCCTGAACGCCGTCGATGATGACCTCCAGGTTGTCGTCGAGCAGGACGAGGTCGGCCGCTCCCTTAGTTGCGTCGGTGCCGCTCGCCAGCGCGATACCCACGTCGGCGGTCTGCAGCGCGGGCGCGTCGTTGACGCCATCACCCGTGGCCGCAACGTGCCGTCCGAGGTGCTGGAGAAGCTGCACCAGGTGGTACTTGTCGGCCGGTACGGTCTCGGCGAAGATGCGGCCGCGCAGCGCGGCGCTCTCCTTCTTCGGTCCTGAGAGATCGCTTGCCACGATGACGGCGTCATCCGGCACATCCATCCCGATCTGCCTCGCCAGCGCCGTCGCGCGCGGCCTGGCGTCGCCAGTGACGATCTTGACCTCGATGCCGAGCTCGGCAGCCCTCTTGAGCGCCTCGGCGGCGCCGGGACGTGGCGGGTCGGAAAGTGCCAGCAGTCCAACGAGCGACATGTGTGTGTCGGCATCCCCGGACCCGTCGGAACCGGGTGGGAGCATCCTCGTGGCCACGGCAAGGACTCGACCGCCGGCGCCCTGCAGCCGCTCCACCTCGGCCGCGACCGTCTTCATCATGTCCGCATCCAGCGGTGCCTCGCCACTGGGGATCTCGATGCGGTCGCACCGCGCGATGACGACCGCGGCCGCGCCCTTGCAGGTCACCTGGGTCCCGTCGGGTCGATCGATGGCGACGCACATTCGCTTGGTCTCCGGGCTGAAGCGCAACACCGGTCGCCTCGGTAGCTTGGCCAGCCCTGGCAGGTCGATCTGCGAACACGCCTCGATCACCGCGTCATCGATGACGTCGATCCCGGTCTGCGGATAGGTGGTGCAGGGTGCCGCGGTCTCGAGCAGGACCTCGCGCGAGACGAGCGACCAGTGGTCCACCACCCGCGTGCGGTTCTCGGTGATCGTGCCGGTCTTATCGCTACACAGCGTGTCGACCACGCTCATGTCCTCGACGGCCGCGAGGCGTCGCACCAGGACCTTCTTGCGCGCGAGCGCCGCCGCTCCCAGCGCGAGCGTCGTCGCAGTCACCGCGGGTAGCGCCTCCGGCACGACGCCCAGCGCGAGCGCGAGCGCGAGGGTAAGCGAGGGCACGATGCCCCGCCCGAGGAAGGCGTTGCTGATGAAGACCGCCGCCGCCAGCACGACGCCGAAGCGGAGCAAGAAGGCGCCGAAATTCGTCAGGTTGCGCTGGAAGTCGCTCGCGGCCCTGGCTCCCTTGACCAGCGACGCGGTCTCACCGAACTGCGTCTTGGCGCCGGTGGCGATGACCACCCCCTTCGCCTCGCCGCCGACCACCACCGTGCCGGCGAACGCGATGTCCGTCCACTGGATCGGCGTCGAGCCCTCCCCCGGCGCGGGGGACTTCGACTGCGGCACCGACTCACCGGTCAGCGTGGCCTGGTTGATCTCCAGCCCGTCCGCCTCGAGGATGCGCAGGTCCGCCGGGACCAGGTCGCCGCTGCGGATCTTCACGATGTCGCCCAGGACAAGCTCGGTCGCGGGGACGATAACGTCCTCACCGTCGCGAACGCAGCGGCATTTCACCGGCAGCATCGCGCGTAGGGCGTCGAGCGCCTTCTCAGCGCGGTACTCCTGGACGATGCTGAGGCCGACGTTCAGGAGGATGAGCCCGAGGATGATCACGCCGTCGACCAGGTCGCCCGTGACGATGGTGACGGAGCCAGTGTGGCGCAAGACCTCCTCGGCCTGGGCCGCCGCGGCGGAGGCTGGAGTCAGCTCGGGCTCGATTCGCTGACCCTCCCGTCTTCGATCACGAGGACACGGTCGGCAAATTCGGTGACCGCTCGATCGTGCGTGGCAAACAAGACGGCCGTCCCCGAGTCCGCCGCCTTGCGAATCAATGCGGCGATCTCGCGCGCGGTTTCCGAATCGAGCTGCGCCGTCGGCTCGTCGGCGAGCAGCAACAGCGGGGCCTTGACCAGGGCACGAGCCAGCGACACGCGGTGCTGCTCTCCGCCGGATAGCTCGTAGGCGCGGTGGTCGGCGCGTTCCTCGAGACCGACCGCGCGCAGCACTGCGCGAGCCTCGCTGATCGCGGTGGTCTCGTTCTGGCCGAGCAGCGCGAGAGGGAGCCACACGTTTTCCAGCGCAGTGAGCAGTGGAAGCAGGCCCGCGGTTTGAAACGCCCAACCCACGGTCCGCTGCCGAAACCTGTCCATCTCGTCGCCCCGCAGCGAACTGACGTCGCGTCCGCCGACCCGTATGGTGCCGGCGTCGGCCCGGTCGAGCCCGCCGATCAGGCTGAGCAGCGTGCTCTTGCCCGCGCCCGACCGGCCGAGCAAGACGACCAGCTCGGCCTCCTGCACGGTGAGGTCGACGTCACGCAGCGCTTCGACTCGCCGGCCTGCGTCGAAATGCTTCGAGACCCCCTCGACCACGGCCGCCTCAGGCATTGTTTCCGTCCTGGGAATCGGGCGGCAATATCGAGATGCGGTCCGACTCGAGGCGAACGCGAACCCGCTCTTTCAGCGCCAGCTTCTCGACATAAGCGCGCGGCAGTTGAATCCGTCCCGCGCGGTCCATGATCACGAGCTCGTCGGCAACCATCGCTTCGCGCGAGCCGGTCCATCTCGTCTCGGTCGAGGTCTTGCCATCCCGGATCTGGATCACGCGACCGGCGAACCTCTCCAGCTCCGGGTCGTGGGTGACGAACACCGCCGTCGTATCCAGGTCGTCGAGCAGTTTCGCGAGGTCAGTCAGCACGCCATGCGCTGTGGCGGTGTCGAGCTCGGCGGTGGGCTCGTCAGCCAGCAGCAGCCTGGGGCCGTTGGCGAGAGCGACGGCGAGCGCGAGGCGGATCTTCTGGCCGCCGTCTAGATTTCCCGGCTGCTCGTCCATTCGATCGCCCAGCCCAAAGCGTTCGAGCAGGTGCCTCGCGCGCTCGTCGCGAACTGGACGGCCGGCGAGAGTCGCAAGCTGGACGTTCTCGAGTGCGGTCAGGTGTGCCAGGAGGTTCGCCTGCGAGCGCTGCAGCAGGTAGCCGACGGTCTCATGCCTGTAGCGATCGCGTTCGCCTTCGGTCATTCGGGTGAGGTCCTGCTCGGCGACGACCGCCTTGCCCGCGTTGGGCACATCGACGCCCGCGAGGATGTTCATAAGCGTCGTCTTGCCGCTGCCGCTGCGACCCGCGATGGCGACCATCTCACCCGTCTCGACGCGAAGGTCGAGGCCCTGCAGCGCGACGACCTCGAGCTGGGTCGTCTTATAGATATAGACGAGGCCTTCGCACTCGACCATGGCGGCGCTCACGCGAGCGCCCGCAGCTCGTCGTTGAGCCGGAATCGGCTCGCCGATCGCATCGCCAGCCGGCCCACGACACCGGCCGCGAGAAGGACAGCGATCGCCGCCGCGCCAAGCGTCGCGCCGTTCAGGGTCACGATCGTGGGTGGGATGACGTCGTTCGGCAGAACGCTGGTCTGCAGCACGGGCAGGATCGCCCAGGCCATCAGGGCGCCCAGCGCCGCACCGACCACCACGCTGTGGCCCAGCACGACCAGCTGCTCGGTGAGCAGGCTCTGGTCCACGACCCGCCACGGCAGGCCGTTGGCCTGCATGATCGCGGACTCGCTGACCCGGCTTCGCGCGATCGCGAGGAAGTGCAGCCCAAAGCCGATCACGACCATCGTCAGCGCCGCGACCAGCCCGATGACAAGCGCCGCGTCGAGGCTCAGCCTGAGAGGGCTGGCCAGCGCGGCGTGCTCGGCCGTCTCGCGGTCCTCGACATGCCCGCGCCCGTGCGTCGCATTCTCGATCGCCGTGTCCGCCGCTGCGGGCGAGCCACTGACCCGAATCCACGCCTCGTTCGGGTAGGCGTACGTGTCGAGTCGCCTCAACCGCTCGACCAGCGACTCCGACGGAACGAGCAGAAAGTCGTCCTGCCCTGGATACAGCGTCGGGAAGTAGTCGACGGTGCCGACCAGGCGCACCGTCACGTCATTCGTCTCGATGTGGAGCGGGAGAGACTGACCCGGCTTCACGCCGAGCTTCTCGGCGGTCTGGGAGGAGATGAGTCCGGGAAGCGGCGTCGACGAAGGGGCAGGGTGAAGGGCGACCACCGTCCCGCTCGTGAGGTCGACCGTCAGCCCCGTCGTTGGCTCACCGTCCCGCAGCCGCGGACCGACCTGCAGGGCGGTGACGCCTCCGAACTGGCCGAACAGCTCCTGCCACCAACCGTCCGCAACTCTGAACGCCTCGATCAACGGCGCCGAGCTGGCACTCGCCGGCCCCGCGCGCAGCTCGCTCAGGTCGATCTCCCCTTTCGTGCTCTGCCCGGTGGCCTTCAGGGTCAGCGTGCGAAGTCGCAGCGGAGTGTCCGAGGCGGTGACCCCGGTCAGCGGCGCCTGCACATGGATCCAGCCACGAGACGCGAGGCTGCCAAACGTCGCGTGGACCGGCCGCCCGGTCGCCCCCAACAGGTCTGCTTCGAGCGACGCGTCGAGGCCGGAGCTGTACACCCACAGCGACAGTGCTTGCGGCCGGCCAGGGATCGGAGCGCCGTCGGGATCGCCGCTCATCAGCTCGCCCATCAGCTGGTTGAGGGGCTGGCCGGCGAGGTCGGACCGCCACCACGCGACGTTGGGCAGCGTGTACGGGTCGACCCCGAGCACGGTCGTCGAGACGTCAGACCGTCCGGGCCGGCCCTCGTCTCGATACAGCAGCGATGACCCGACCTGGCCCGGCGCGGCAGACACCGCGCCGTCGACCACCGATGGGCCTGTGCCGAAGCCAAACCACGTCCGCACGTCGCTCCCGGTCGAGTAGCGCGCGCGGTCGACGGCGTTGCGCTGGTCTGTTGCCAGGTACGCGCTGGTGAAAAGGCTCAATGCGACGGCGAGCGAAAGGAGGAGTGCGACCCGCGCGTGCTGGAGAGGCTCGCGCTGGAGCCGCCACGAGGCCAACCGCATTGCCAGCCCGGACGCCCTCGAGACCACTCGAGCGATCAGGGGGAGCAGCCGCAGCGCGGCAACCGCGAGCAGGGCGAGCGCGATTCCCGGGAGGATCAACCCGATCGGGTCCTGGCCCGCGCCGAGAGACGTCTGGCCGGCCTGCAGCCGTGCCTCGGCAAAGAGCAGGAGACCGGCGATCGCGAGGCCCAGGTCGAGGTTGCGCCACCGCCACCAGGCCGTCACCGCCGGGCGCGATTCGCTTCGCCTGACGTCCGCCACGGTGCGCACCGTTGCGCCGGCGGCCAGGAGCCCGAGCACCACCACGATGCCGGCGAGCGCCGCGAGCAGCGTCGGCGCCGCGCTGGCGAGGATCCCCGGCTCGAACACTTCGGCGCCGCCGAAGAGCCGGTCGCCGATCAGCGCCACGGCCGCGACACCGCTCAGCGCCCCGAGCGGAAGCGCGATGAGGGCAAGCACTCCGAACTGGACCATCAGCAGCAGCCACGCGTTCCGCCTCGAGCCGCCGCGCGCCCGCCACAGGCCGAGCACCCGTTTCTGCCCGTCCATGAAGTGGATGGCGGCGAGGGCGATCGCGTAGAGGGCTACCGCAAGCAGGGCAACCTCGACCCCGGCGGCAAGGACCTCCTGAGCCTGCAGCCTGGTCAGAAAAGTCTGAATCGCCGCATCGAGGCCGGTGATGAACGTTGCGTCTGAGGTCACGCCGTAAACGCCGTGCAGCTGGCGGAGGTGGTCGCGGATCGAGTCGGCGTCCGATGCGTGGACGCGGCCAAGGTCGGTGACGTAGAGCTGGCCCGCGTGCACCGTGACGAATCGCGTGGCCGCCGCGATGTCAAACAGGCTGGTGCGACCGACCGCGAGGTCGGTCCCGAGAGCCTGGCCGGCCCAGTACGGCTCGGCTGAATTGCGCGGCTTCCAGGTCGCGGCGATGCGCGCGCACCACGGCGAAGGACCTCGCACGGATACGCCCGTCGGGCCCAGGCAATAAAGGTCCCCGACCTTCAGCCCGAAGAGAGTCGCCGCCGTTTCCGAGAGGGTCGCCCACCAGGCGGTGCCCGTCTTGCCGTCGGCCGGCCATGCGCCGGCCGTGACCACGACGTGCTGGTCCAGGTTCTCGTAATAGGTCGCCACGGCGTAGGGATCGCCGGGTTCGTGGACGAGCTGCTGGCCGTTGAGAGAGACCGGCTGCTGCTGGTTCGACCTGGCGAATCGAGCGCCGGGGAGCATGATCGGGCCCATCTCCATCCTGACGCGGCGAGTCGCGTCAGCCTCGAAGGCGTCGAATGTCTTGAGGTCGTTGACCTGGTCCAGGCCGATCTGGAGGTTCGCGCCCGCTCCCAGCGACGAAAGCGCCGAGCGCAACCCACGCTCCGCGGCCACCGACTGCATGAGGGGAAGCGAGACGGCCAGGGCCACCGCGGTGGCGAGCCCCGCCACCTGCACTCCGGCCATGCTTCGCTTGCGGGAGAGGTCCAGCACCGCGAGCCCGGGCAGCGTGAGCCCCATCCGGCGAAGTATCGCCGACGTGGTGCGCCGACCAGGCGGGGCCGGAGCTTCGTTGAATCTCTTGCGATGGATCTCAACTCGGCGCAGGGATTGGTCTTCACGCGCGTCAGTACGGTCAAGTGAAGAACCCGTTCCGGAGAATTGTCGGTCGAGCCTCGGTGGCGGCAGCCCTTGCGGCCGTGCTGCCCCTCGCCGTTGCCGCCCCGGCGCAGGCCGCGGTGGAGCCCGACCAGTCGCAGCCCGTCGGCTTCGGAAAGCAGTCCGTCCAGCTCATGGTCCAGACATTCATCGCGGGCAAGACGGGTCGCTTCGACCACGTTGACCTGAAGCTCTTCGCGCTCTTCGGCAGCCTGACCGTGACGGTGCGGCAGGCGAACGCGGATGGGACTCCCGTCGTGCCTCTCGCCACCGATCCAAAGGTCGTTCTCACTGGCTATATGTCCGGTTCGCACTCCTTGGACTTCTCCAAAGCCAACATCTCGATGACCAAAGGGACGACCTACGAGATCTTTGCCCAGAGAGCCGGTCCCGTCTATTGGTACTTCACCAGCTCGCCGCCCGCCATCAGCCCGACTTTCCTTGGCGGAAAGCTGTACGTCAGCTGCATCGGATGCCCGGGCTGGTATTCAGGCACAGGCTATGGAGCTGACTTCGTCTTCGCGACGTTCGTCAACACCAGCACCGTCCAGGGTCCGACCATCGCGGTCGACGCGTCGAGCCGCCTGAGCGTCGACGAAGGCACTGCTCCCGCCGCGACCGGCACGTTTTCCGAGCCCAACGGCGGCGCCGTGACTTTGACGTCAAACTCAGGCACCGTCACTCCGACCTCCGGCGTCGGGAGCGGCACATGGTCATGGACCGAAAGCGGCACATGGTCATGGACCGAATCGGTTGCCGACGAGTCGAAGGGAGAAAACGTCACCGTGACCGTGACCGACAGCCACGGCGTTTCCGCCTTCGTCCCGTTAGCCGTGGCGGTGAACGGGGTGAAACCGACGGTGACGATAACCAACGATCCCTCCACCGTCCCCGAGGGCACGCAGCTGTCCCTCGTGGGAACGGCGAGCAGCCCCGACCCGGCCGACAATGCAGCCGGCTTCAACTATCTCTGGAGCGTGAGCAAGGACGGCGGCACGCCGACCACCACATCGGGCGCATCTCTCAACCTCATGGTCGGGGACGAAGCCACCTACGTGGCGACCCTCTCGGCGACCGACGACGGTGGGATGACAGGCACCAGCTCATTCACCGTTGTCGGGACTGAGGTCATTCCGACGGCTCGGATCGACAGCGTCAAGCCGGCCGATTCCACCGTCAACGTCATCGTCCCGCAGGAGTCGCTTAGCTTCGTGGGCCGCGCAATCGACTCAGCCGCGCAGGACACACACACCGGTATGTGGGATTTTGGAGACGGACATACGGCCAACGGCTTCGCCGCCACGAACGTCTATGCCTTGGCGGGCACGTACACCGTCACCCTGACCGTCAAGGACGACGACGGCGCTACGGGCCGGACCTCGATCCAGCTGGTGGTGACACCGCAGCAAGCGCTGAGCAGCATGGAGGCCTACATCCAGGCCCTCCCGGGCCTCAACGCCGGGCAGAAGAACAGCCTGATCGCAAAGCTCGACGCGGCCTCGGCCTCGATAGATCGTGGCGACACCAAGACGGCCAACAACCAGCTGAACGCATTCCTCAACGAGCTGCAGGCCTACCAGAGCACGGGCAAGGTCTCGGGCACGGCGTTCAACGCGCTCGTCGCCGACGTCCACGCCATCAAAGGCGCGCTCGGCACCTTCAACCGATTCCTGGAGTGGTGGACCCTCCTGGCTTAGACCCAGGCTTAGACTCGCGGTGCCGTGAACACGGCTCCCGCCGCGTTACCCGCCGCTGACCTCCTTCCGGTCGGCCCGCGCGCCAGCATCCCGTACCGGATCGTCCGCCTCGTCGGCATCCCGCTCCTGCGCCTGTGCTTCCGCTTTGATGTCACGGGCCGCGAGAACATCCCCCGCTCGGGTAACTACATCGTCATCGCCAACCACCTGAACTGGCTGGACGAGTTCGCGCTCCTGCTCCTGATGCCGATCGAACCGCGGCTGCACTTCCTGGCCGACCCGACCATCCTGGTGACCCGCAAATTTCAGTGGTGGCTCGTCCGCGCCACAGGGGGCTATGTGCCAGTGGTGCGCGAGCGCCATGGCGACACGGCATTGTTTCGGCACGTCGACCGATGCCTGGAGATGGGCGGTGCGGTGGCGATCTTCCCCGAGGGCAACTACGGCCCTACCGAGGGTCAGCTGCTTCCTTTTCACAAGGGGTTTGCCCATTTTGCGATCAAGGCGGGCGTCCCGGTGGTCCCGATCGCCCTCTCGGGAACCAAGGACCTTTGGTTTCGCAAGCCCATCAGGGTGGGGATCGGTAAGCCGCTGCCCAGGAGCGATGATGCGGCGGCTCTCACCGAAGTCGCGTTTGAGACGGTCAAGGGGATGCTTCCTCGATACGTCGAGCCGCGCGGCCGCAAGTTGCTCAGGAGCAGGTTGACCCACCTGTTCTGACGGCCGATCAGGCGAGGTTCCCCTGGTTCCCGGTACCAGGGCGTACGGCTACTGAAAGTCGCCGAGCGTGTGGTAAGGTGGCTCCTTTCCCGGAAACCTGAGCGCGTCCTGCACACGATCCAGCTCCTTGCTCAGGCCTGAAAGCGTCCCAGGGGTAGGGCGCAAGAAAGGAGGAGCGCGGAAGGGGTTTGCTCCCGCTATTTCGTGCGGTGCTGGTGTGGGTCGTGGTCCTGGTGAGCATCGTCTTGCCGCGCCTGGCGCCGCCTGAGCAGCAGTCGGTCTCGGTTGCGGTGACGCAACTCACCGCGTTCGACCGCAATTCGGTCGTGCAGCAGGCGAGGACTCAGAGGGTCCAGGCGGCCCAGATGGCGCAGGTCCGCTCGTGGTCGCTGGAGCTCAAGCAGGGGCTCGCCGACTACCAGGCCAAGCTCGACGCGCAGGCTGCCGCCGAGGCGCAAGCCGCGGTCATCGCCGCCCGCAGCAACCACCCGCCCCCACCGCCCGAGATCGCCAAGGACATCACCGACGCCTTCAGCCCTCTCGGGCCCGCCGCCGTGCAGTGGGCCATGAACGTGGCATGGTGCGAGTCGCGCTATCACCCGAACTCGGTCAACTCGGACAGCGGGGCGTCGGGCCTGTTCCAGTTCCTGCCGAGCACATGGTCGGGGACGCCGTACGCCAGCCAGTCGCCTTTCGACCCTCGGGCCAACTCGTTCGCGGCGGCCTGGTTGTACTCCCATTACGGCCCCGGCCGCTGGGTCTGCCAGGGCTGAAGCGCCAGCTCGTCGGATAGTCCGGACTATCTGGCGTTTGTATGGGGGCTGAGGGTCGCTTCGTCCGGACTATCCGGGTAAGGAACTACTCCGCGGTGACGGAGATCGACAGCTCGAAGATCGCCTGAGGTTTGTTCGCGCCCTTCAGCAGCATCGGCTCGTAGTCGGCGACCTGGAAACCGCTCGGCAGCCGCTCCCGGGTCGTCTCCGACATGAGCACCCGCGCGGGCCTGATCTTGGACAGGTACGCGCTGTTGTTGACGGGGACCCCGATCAGCGTGAACTCCATCCGATCGTCCGACCCGACGTGCCCCGCGACCACCTCGCCCGTGTCCAGGCCCATGCCGACGGAGATGGCGGGCAGCCCGGCGACGACCTGCTCCCGGTTGAACCGGTCGACCTCCTTGACCATGGCGAGCGCGGCGTGCAGCGCTCGCTCCGCATGGTCGTCCATGGGGTTCGGCGCCCCGAAGACGACCAGCATCCCGTCGCCCTGGAACTTGTCGATGTTGCCGCCGTGGTCCAGGACGACCCGGATCATGCGCTGGAAGTAGCCGTTGAGGAACCGGACCAGCTCCTCGGCGTCCATGCTCCGCGAGAGGGTGGAGAAGCCTGCGATGTCCGAGTTCAGCATCGTGACGTCGCGGCGCTCGCCCGGCAGGAACCTCATCCCCCGGCCGGAGCGTCTGATCACGTAGTCGGTCACCTGCTTGTTCACGTGCGCCTCGAAGAGCTGGCGCAGGAACTCCGAGCGCTCGTACTGGCGCGCGTTGTCGATGGCGATCGCGGCCAGGTCGGAGATGGCTTGCAGGAACTCCTTGTCCTTCTCCTCGAAGATGAACGCGCGGAACGGGTTGTCGACGTAGACCGCGCCGATCACCTTGTCCTTGGTGACCAGGGGCACCGCGATGATCGAGCGCAGGTTCTGCAGGATCACGGACTGCTGGCCCTTGAAGCGGTCGTCGAGGCTGGCGTCCGTCGAGACGACGGCCTGGCCGGTCTTCACCACGTGCTCGATCACCGTGCGCGAGCCGAGGAACTGGCGGGTCTTCTCTGGGTCGGCCTCGCCCGCCGACATCTGGACGGACAGCGTGCCGTCGACCGGGTCGATCAGGACGATGAAGCCGCGCGACGCCTTCATCAGGGTTATGACGCGGTCCATGACCTTGGCGAGCACGACGTCCAGCTCGAGCGACGAGCTCAGATCGCGCGCGAGCTCGTAAAGCAGGTGATCACGCATACCCAGGTCCACTTCGCGAGCCACGGCCACGAGGAGCATAACGGCCGGGTATGCCATTTCCAGCCATGGGTAAACTCGATTCCTCGTGATTGGCGAGTCTTCCCAGGCCCAGATCGACGCCTTGCTCGCGCGCCTCAACCCCCCGCAGCAGGAAGCCGTCACGCACGGCGACGGACCGCTGCTGATCTTCGCCGGCGCGGGCAGCGGCAAGACCCGCGTGCTGACCGCGCGAATCGCCTACCTGATCGCCTCGAAACGGGTCTGGCCGGACCGCATGCTGGCCGTCACCTTCACCAACAAGGCCGCACGCGAGATGCGCAGCCGCGTGGAGTCGCTGGTCGGGGAAGGCGCGGAGAAGATGTGGGTCGGGACGTTCCATTCCACCGCGGTGAAGATCCTCCGCCGGGAGTCGCAGAGAATCGGCATCGCGTCGAGCTTCGTGATCTTCGACGAGGACGACACCCGGGCGGCGCTGAAGCGCGCGCTGGACGAGCTGCGTCTAGACCCGAAGCGCTATCCCGTCGGCGCCTTGAGCAACGCGATCTCGGCGGCGAAGAACGAGCTCAAGCGGCCGGAGGACTATCCCAACCGAAGTTATGCGGACGAAGTTACACGCCGGGTCTACGAGTCCTACCAGGAGGTGCTGCGGCGCTCCGGCGGCCTCGACTTCGACGACCTGATCATGAAGCTGGTCGAGCTGTTCAGCACCGACGCCGAGGCGCTCGCCAAGTGGCGCGACCGCTTCCGCCACGTCCTGGTCGACGAGTACCAGGACACCAACCGCGCGCAGTACGTTCTGGTCAACCTGCTTGCCCAGGAGCACCGCAACGTCGCAGTGGTGGGCGACGACGACCAGTCGATCTACCGGTTCCGCGGCGCGGACATACGTAACATCCTTGACTTTCGCAAGGACTACCCGGATGCGCACGTCGTGCACCTGGAGCAGAACTACCGCTCGAGCCAGGCCATCCTCGACGCGGCCTACAGCGTCATCCGCAGCAACCCCGAGCGGGCCGAGAAGCGGCTGTGGACCGAGCGCGCCGGCGGGGAGAAGGTCATGGCGATGCAGGCGTACAACGAGGTCGAGGAGGCGGAGTTCGTCGCCGACGAGATCGAGCGCCTGCGCAAGACCGAGAAGCGTGGCTACTCCGACTTCGCCATCCTCTACCGCACCAACGCGCAGTCGCGCTCGTTCGAGGACGTGCTGGCGCGGCGGCGCATCCCGTACCGCCTGGTCGGCGGCATCCGCTTCTGGGAGCGGCGCGAGGTCAAAGACGTGGTCGGCTACCTGCGCTTCTCCTTCAACCCGCACGACGCCCTGAGCTTCTCCCGGATCGTCTCGGTCCCCTCGCGCAAGATCGGCAACGTCACGGTGGACGCGGTCAACTCGTACGCCCGCGAGAGCGAAGCGGACATCCTCTCGATCCTCGCCGAGCCGGCACGCGTGCCCGGCGTCCCGAAGACCGCGATCGGCCCGCTGCAGGGCTTTCGCGCCCAGGTCGAGTCTGTCCGGTCGACGATGGGTGTCTTGCGGCCGAGCGAGCTGATCGACCACGTGATCGAGGTGATGGACCTGCGCCGGCACTACCTCGACGGCACGCCGCAGGGCGAGGCGCGGATCGAAAACCTCAACGAGCTCCGCGGTCTGGCCGAGGATTTCGACGACCGCGATCCCCAGACCGGCCTGGAGGACTTCCTGGCCGAGGTCGCGCTCGTCTCCGACGTCGACGCCTACGACGAAAACGGCGAAGGCGTGACCCTGATCACGCTCCACATGGTCAAGGGCCTGGAGTTCGCCGTCGTGTACATGGTCGGGATGGAGGAGGGCCTGCTGCCGCACCAGCGGGCACTCGATGAGCGCGAGGAGAATCCGTCCGCCGTGGGCGCCGCCACCGAGATGGCCGAGGAGCGAAGGCTCTGCTACGTCGGGATGACCCGCGCGAAGGACCGCCTCTATCTGAGCTGCGCGTTTCGCCGCCACCTCTACGGCCGCTCCCAGCCCGCGTTCCCGAGCCGTTTCCTGACCGACATCCCGCAGTCGCTCCTTGCCGCGCCGAAGGGGAGCGCGCCGGTCGCGCCTCCCCGCCAGGGTTACAAGGAGCGCTACATCGAGCGCCAGGTCCAGGCAGCACCGGCCGCCCCGCCCGTGCAGCGATTTGCGAGCGGGGACCGGGTCCAGCATCCCGCCTTTGGCGCCGGCACCGTCGTGAAGAGCACGCTGACCCGCACCGACGAAGAGCTTCTGATCAAGTTCGACAGGGCCGGGCTGAAGATCCTGAGCGGCATGCTCGCGCCGCTGACGAAGTGAGTAAGCGCAAGAAGCAGGTCGATCCCGCGGTCCGGGTCGAAGAACTCCGCGAGCAGATCCGCCGCCACGAGCACGCCTACTACGTGCTCGACGAGCCCGAGGTCTCGGACGCGGACTACGACGCGCTGTTCCTCGAGCTGCGGCGGATCGAAGAGGAACGCCCGGACCTGCTCACGCCCGATTCCCCGACGCAGCGTGTCGGCGGCGAGGCGTCGGACCAGTTCGCCAAGGTGCGGCATCGCTCGCCGATGCTCAGCCTGCAGAACGCGTTCGACGAGGCGGAGATCCGCGCCTTCGACAAGCGCGTCCGCGCCGCGGTCGGCGACGACGTCGTCTACTGCGCCGAGCTGAAGATCGACGGGCTTGCGATCAGCCTCACGTATGCGAAGGGCCGCCTGCAGCGCGCCGCGACGCGTGGTGACGGCACCGTCGGCGAGGACGTCACGGCGAACGTCCGGACGATCCGCAGCGTCCCGCTTGCGGTGACGCCCGCGAAAGGACTCCCCGACCTGTTCGAGGTGCGCGGCGAGGTCTATTTCCCGATCGCCGGCTTCGAGAAGCTGAACCGCGAGATGGACACCGCGGGCAAGCCGCGCTTTGTCAACCCGCGCAACACCGCCGCGGGCAGCGTGCGCCAGATCGATCCCAACGTGACCGCGAGCCGCGACCTGCAGACGTTCATGTACACGCTCGACCCAACGGGCCCGGCCAGGTCGCAATGGGACGTGTTGAACACGCTCGACCAGATGGGATTCCGGGTCAACCGCAACCGGCGGCGCCTGAAATCGATCGATGAGGTGATCGAGTACCACTCCGCGTGGCAGCGCCGCCGCGACGAGCTCGAGTACGAGATCGACGGCATGGTGGTCAAGGTCGACGGGTTCCCACAGCAGCTCGAGCTCGGCTTCGTGGCCCGCTCGCCGCGCTGGGCGATCGCCTTCAAGTACGCGCCGGAGCAGGCGGAGACGGAGGTCGAGGAGATCGCGTGCTACGTCGGCCGGACCGGCGTGCTCACCCCGGTCGCGCACGTCAAGCCGGTCGTCGTCGGAGGCGTGACGATCAAGAACGTCACCATGCACAACGAGGCGCAGGTCAACGAGAAGGGGGTCTACGTCGGCGCTCGCGTGATGATCCACCGCGCCGGCGACGTGATCCCCGAGATCGTCAGCGTCAAGGATCCGAAGCCGGGCTGGCGGATGCCGAAGAAGTGCCCCGTATGTGGGGGAGAGGTGGTGCGCGAGGAGCCGTACATCGCGCACCGCTGCATCAACCCGTTCTGCGCTGCGCAGCGCCTCGAGCGCCTGCGCCACTTCGCGGCGGTCATGGACATCGAAGGCCTCGGCTACGCGACCCTGACCCAGGTCATCGACCGTGGCGTCGTCGAGGATCCGAGCGATCTGTACCGGATGACCAAGGAACAGGTCATCCAGCTCGAGGGCTTCGCGGACAAGTCGGCGCAAAACCTCATCGATCGGATCGCGGGAAGCAGGCAGCCCGAGCTCGCGCGCTTCCTGTACGCACTGGGGATCCCGCAGGTCGGCGAGGCCACCGCGCAGCTTCTCGCCGCGGACTTTGGCAACATCGAGAGCCTGCGCGGCGCGACCGAGGAGGACCTGCAGCGCGTCGAAGGCATCGGACCGAACATGGCCGGCGAAGTCCACCGCTACTTCCAGGGCCACGGCGCGGAGCTGGTCCAGAAGTTGCTGGACGCGGGCGTTGCGCCCCAGGCCGTCGAGGCGGCCGGCGACGGACCGTTCACCGGCAAGACGTTCGTCTTCACCGGAACGCTCGAGACGATGAGCCGTCCTGACGCGGAGGCGCTGGTCCGCAAGCTAGGGGGCAAGGCGGCCGGCGGTGTCAGCGCGAAGACCGACTACGTGGTCGCCGGGCCAGGCGCCGGCTCCAAGCTGGAGAAGGCGCAGAAGCTGAAGGTAACCATCCTCGACGAGGAGCAGTTCAAAGCGCTGCTCCCGGAATGACCGAGCCGCGATGGATCTGGTCCACCCTGATGACAGGCGCGGCGATCCTCCTCTTTTGGGGGATCTTCGTGCTCAGCTTCAAGTCCGAGCCCTCGGCGGTCGGCCGGCTCGGAATCGGGCTCCTCATCATCGGCGGGGCGTCGATCGGTACGGCCATCGTCGGCGCGGTCGCGGCGATCGGCCTGCTGCGGCATGCGAGGTGGGGGACATCGGCCGCGTGGCTTGCCTCCGTGTTGATGGTGCTCACCGTCATCAGCTCGTGGGCGGGCGTCATCGGACTGTTCGGGCTGATCACCAGCCGGTTTCGGTCGAGAACCTAAGCTAAGGCTCGTGCCGCTTTCGAAAGACGAAGTCCGCCATGTCGCCGTGCTCGCGCGCATCGGCCTCGAGCCGGGTGACGAAGAGTTCTACGCCGACCAGCTGAGCGGCATCCTCCGGCACATCGAAAGACTGCAGCAGCTCGACACGGAGGACATCCCGCCGACAGCGCAGGTGGTCGAGGTGCAGAGCCGGTTGCGCGAGGACGAGCCACGCCCGTGCCTGAGCCAGGAGGAGGCGCTGGCCAACGCCCCGGCCGCTGTGGACGGATTCTTCCGCGTCCCGTCGATCCAGGAAGAGACGTGACCGACGAGCTGACGAGCCTGACCATCAAGGAGGCGTCGCGCCTGCTGCGCCTCGGCTCGGTCTCGGACCTCTTTGCGGCATCCCGATCGCGATCAAAGACGTGCTGTGCGTGCGCGGGGTCGAGACGACCGCGGGCTCGAAAATCCTCCGCGGTTTCAGGCCGCCCTACACCGCTACCGCGGTGGGCCGTCTGTTCGACGCTGGCGCGGTGATGCTGGGCGTGACCAATTGCGACGAGTTCGCCATGGGCAGCTCGACCGAGAACTCGGGCTACTTCCCGACGCGGAATCCGTGGGACCTCGAGCGCGTGCCGGGCGGAAGCTCCGGTGGCAGCGCCGCCGCGGTGGCCGCGGGTGAGGCGATGATCGCTCTCGGCACGGACACTGGTGGATCGATCCGGCAGCCGGCCGCGCTGTGCGGCGTCGTCGGCATGAAACCCACCTACGGGCGCGTGAGCCGGTACGGCCTCATCGCCTTCGCCTCGAGCCTCGACCAGATCGGGCCGCTCGCCCGCAGCGTCGACGACGCCGCGCTGACGCTCTCTCTGATGGCGGGCTACGACCCACTCGACGGGACGTCCTCCGATCGCCCGGGGATGGAGGTGATGAACAACTACGGCGCAGGCGTGAAGGGCATGCGGCTCGGCGTGCCGCGCGAGTACTACGACGTCGCGGGCATCGAACCGGGAGTCAAGGCGGCGATCGACGCCGCCCTGTTCATCCTGCAGAAGGCCGGTGCGGAGATCGTCGACGTCTCACTGCCGCACACCGACTACGGGCTCGCCGCGTACTACATCATCGCGCCGGCGGAGTGCTCGTCGAACCTCGCGCGATTCGACGGCGTGAGGTATGGCCTCTCGGAGCTCGACGCGTCGAACATCACCGAGGAGTACATGCGCGTGCGTCGCAAGGGTTTCGGGACCGAGGTTCGGCGCCGCGTCATGCTCGGGACCTACGCGCTGTCCAGCGGCTACTACGACGCCTACTACGTCAAGGCGCAGAAAGTGCGCACGCTGATCAAGCGCGACTTCGACGAAGCGTTTCAGAAATGTGACGCGATCTTGAGCGCGACCTCGCCGACCGTCGCGTTTCCGATCGGGTCGAAGACCCAGGACCCGCTGTCGATGTACCTGTGCGACGTGCTGACGCTCGGCGGCAACCTTGCGGGCCTGCCGGGGATCAGCGTGCCGTGCGGCACCTCTGACGCACTGCCCGTGGGGCTGCAGGTGCTCGGCCCGCAGTGGGGCGAGAACGTCGTGCTCCGCGTCGCGCGCGCGTACGAACAGGCGAGCGAGATCCGGGCTGAGGTCGCTGACGTTGCCTAGCGACTGGGAGGTCGTGATCGGCATGGAGGTGCATGTCCAGCCGAAGACCCGGTCGAAGATGTTCTGCGGGTGCAGCGTGGCGGAGGTGAACGACCCGCCGAACACGCACGTCTGCGAGATCTGCCTCGGCATGCCGGGCGTCCTGCCGATGATCAACCGTGCCGCGGTCGAGGCGTCCATCAAGACCGCGCTCGCGCTGAACTGCGAGATCCCGCGCCATACCAAGTTCGACCGCAAGAACTACATGTATCCGGACCTGCCCAAGGGCTACCAGATCAGCCAGTACGACCTGCCGATGAGCGTCAACGGTTTCCTCGAGGTCGGCGGCCGCCAGGTGCGCATCCGCCGCGTCCACCTCGAGGAGGACACCGGCAAGCTCATCCACGCCGGGGACAAGCTGCACAAGGCGTGGGAGTCGTACGTCGACCTGAACCGGGCGGGCGTGCCGCTGATGGAGATCGTCAGCGAACCGGACCTGCGTTCCGCGGACGAAGCGCGCGACTACGCGATGGAGCTTCGTTCTGTGCTCCGCGCGGTCGGCGCGTCCGAGGCCGACATGGAGAAGGGCCAGCTCCGCGCGGAGCCGAACATCTCGATCCGCCGCGCGGGTCAAGACGTTCTCGGCGTGAAGACGGAGCTCAAGAACATCAACTCGTTTCGCGCCCTGCACCGCGCGATCGTCTTCGAGGTCGACCGTCAGCGGAAGGCCCTCGAGTCGGGTGGGACCGTCGTCCAGGAGACGAGAGGCTGGTCCGAGTCCGAAGAGCGCACCTTTTCTCAGCGCAGCAAGGAGTTCGCGGAAGACTATCGCTACTTCCCGGAGCCCGACCTTCCCCCGCTGGAGATCGACCGGGGGTGGATCGAGGAGTTGCGGGCTGGCCTTCCGGAGCTGCCGGCGCCGCGGCGATCGAGGCTTGCCACAGAGCACGCGCTCCCGGCTACAGACGCCGCCCTGATCGCCGGAGATCGCATCCTGGCGGACCTGTTCGAAGAGGCGACTCGAGCGGGCGCGCCCGCGAAGCAGACGGCGAACTGGATCATCGGCGAGGTCGCCCCGACGGGCAAGGTACCGTCGGGCAGGAACCTGGCCGAGCTGATAAAGCTCGTAGGTGACGGGAGCATCACGCGCGACCAGGGGCGCGAGGTGCTGATGGAGTCGGTCGAGACCGGCCGCACTCCGGCCGAGATCGTCGCCGAGCACGGCTACGCGCAGGTGAGCGACCCATCGGAGCTGCGCGTGATCGTAGAAGCCGTCATCGACGCCAACCCGAAGGCGGTCGAAGATTATCGCCGCGGCAAGGCGCAGGTCGCCAACGCGCTGCTCAACGAGATCCGCAAGAAGGCGCCGCAGGCCAATCCCAAAGTCGCGCGCGAGCTACTCCTGAAACTGCTCGCCTGAGCAGCGGCTGTCGGGTTGCGCACCGTTGTATCCAACGGAGCCTATCGAACGCCGGAATTCGGCTCCGTTGGCGCCAGGAGCGCGTTATCAGCTGGCGGGGCGGCGGGACAGCCAGGTGCTGAACAGGAAGAGCGCGACACCGAGCAGGTAGAGGGCGATCGCGAGCAGCACAAGGATCCCGGCTACGACCTCGGGGGCGACCGTGGTGAAGACGATCGCGATGACCGACACGCCCAGGCCGATCGCGGCCCAGCCCTGGAGGTGGGAGACGGTGGGCGTGACCCGCACCAGGGGCCAGAGCAGGCGCCGTCGCCTCCAGGCCGGGAACGTGCCGCGCATCACGAGGTAGAGTCCCGCCCCGATCAGAACGGTGCCGCCCACGTATGCAATACCCTCGACCGCGTAGCCCATGGCGGGCAATTCTAGCCTTGCCACTAGCCTTAACTGATGCCCCTGCCGCCCGACCTCCACGTGCACACCGAATGGTCATGGGACGCGCCGCGCGGCTCGATGGAGCGGAGCTGCGAGCGGGCTGTGGAGCTGGGCTTGCCCGCGATCGCCTTCACCGAGCACGCGGACTGGGCGCTCGTCCACGAGGGCCAGCACACTGTTGACCTGGACGGCTACTTCGAGTCGGTCGAGCGCTGCCGGGCAAAGTTTCCAGGCCTGAGGATCCTGACCGGTGTCGAGCTGGGCGAGCCGCACTGGTTTGCGCGGGAGACGGCGGAGGTCCTCGCCTCGGGCCCCCTCGACCAGGTGCTCGGCTCGATCCACTGCATCCGGCTCGACGGCGGAGTGCTCGACGCTAGCCAGTTCCGCAACCGCGAAGGCATCGACTTTCCTGCCGCGGTGCGCGAGTACTTCCGCGAGGTGCTGGCCATGGTCGACAGCGGCCAGCCGTTCGAGACCCTGGCGCACATCGACTATCCCAAGCGCTACTGGCTCGAGGGCGCCGCGCCGTACAGGGAAAAGGATTACGAGATCGAGATCCGCGCCATATTGGCCGCCGCGGCGCGCACGGGCAGGGTGCTCGAGGTCAACACCACTCGCGGCCACACGCTGAGCCCTGACATCACGGTCGTCCGCTGGTGGCGGGAGGTCGGAGGCCAGGCGATCCAGTACGGCAGCGACGCCCACCAGCCGGACAAGGTCGCGGAAGGCTTCCTGGTCGCAACCCAGATGGTCGAGGCCGCCGGCTTCAAGCCGGCCCGCGACCCGGCATCGCTTTGGCGCCGCTGATCCTCAGGCCCTCGTCTCCGGCGCACGGGGGCGCCGCGGTGGCGAGGGAGGACGGCAGGGTCTGGCTCGTCAGCTACGCGCTGCCTGGCGAGGTCGTCGAGGCAGAGCCGCGCGGACGCCAAGGCGGTGTCGCGGTTGCCGCGGTCACGAAGGTGCTCGAGCCGTCGCCGCACCGCGTTGTCGCGCCATGCCCCTACTTCGGCGCCTGCGGAGGCTGCCAGCTTCAGCACGCGGCCTACGATCACCAGCTCGCGTTGAAGCGCCAGGTCGTCGAGGAGGCGTGGGCTCGGTCCGGCCTGCGGCTGCCCCCGGACGCCGCGATGTTCGGCATGGACGATCCATGGCGCTACCGCATCCGCGGTGAGTTCGAGGCAGTGGCCGGCGACGGCGGATGGAGGTTCGGATTCCATCGCATGCGCTCCCATTCGGTGCTGCCGGTCGACAGCTGCCTCATCCATGACCTGCGTATCGAGCGCGCGCTTCCGGCGTTCGCGCAAGCGGCCAACGAGATGAACGTGACCGGTTTGCAGAACCTCTTGCTAACGGTCGAGCCCCGTGGCCGGGGCTTGCTCTGGCGCCTGCGCTTTCATGGCCGCGAGCCGCAGTGGCCGCGCAACGATTTCGCCCATCGCGTCGCCGAGCTGCTCCCGGACTCCGCACTCCTCGACGACGCCATGACGATGGAGTTCTGGGGCCTGACCTTTCGAGCGCGCAGCGACACGTTTGTCCAGACCAACTACCGCCAGATGCTCGTCCTCTATCGCGTGGCGCTCGACATGCTGCAAGCAAAGCCCGACGAGCACGTGATCGACCTCTACGCGGGTATCGGCACCATCTCGGTGGCGGCGGCGCGCGACGCTGCCGGTGTGACCGCGATCGAGGAGAACCCCCACGCGGTGCAGCTCGGGCGGCTCAACGCGCGGATCAACTCGGCGCATGTCGAATACCTGCCGGGCAAGGTCGAGGAAGTGCTCAGGGGAATCAGGCTTGGCCGCTTCCAGGCGGTGATCCTCGACCCGCCTCGAGCCGGCTGCGAGCCGGCCGCGGTGGCGGAGCTGATCCGGCTAGGTCCGGAGCGGATCGTATACGTCTCGTGCGAACCGTCGACCCATGCCCGGGACCTGATGCGCCTGGTGCAGGGCGGTTACCGGGTCAGGCGCGCGGCGATCGTGGATATGTTTCCGCAGACGTATCACATCGAGTCGGTGGCCCTGCTCGAACGCTCCTGACCGTCAGGTCAGGCTGAATCTCGAGCCTTGTCCAACCCGTCCAGGTCCCAGGGCAGGTCGAGTCGCCAACATCGCGTCCGGAGCGTCGATGACGGTCGTCCAGGCGGCAACTCTGTTCGCTAAGACGCCGACTCTCTACTACGCCTTCTTCAGCGTGATCGAGATCGCGACCACAGTCGTCATCGTCTGGTCCGCGTGGAGGTGGTCGGCGGAGCCAGAACGGACCCCGGTTAGGGTCGGTCCAGCTTCCGCGCGAATTTGACGACGACGAGGCGCAGCCTGCCTGGGCCAAGCGACCTGGCGACCATGCTCAGGATGGGCCTCAGGAGCTGCATGTCGGGCCAAACGGAACGTGGATGAGAACGGTTACGCCCGAGTTCAACCCCGGCAGGATAAACGAAAGTGAAGGAATCAGGTGCGGCTGTGGACGAATTCGGCCAGCCGCCGAACTCCCTCGCTGAGATCGGCGTCCGAGCTGGCGAGGCTGATCCGCACCGCCTCGCCGGCAACCTGGCCGAAAGCCGTCCCCGGGGCGACGCTCACCCCGCGCTCGCGGAGCAGCGCGAACGCCAGGTCGCGGGAGGGGAGGCCGGCCGGCGAGACGTCGGCCATGATGTAGAAGGCCCCGGATGGCCTGGCGATTAGCAGCTCGGCGTCCTCGAGGATGCCGGCGACCAGGTCGCGGCGCCGCCGGTAGGCGCGGACCATCTCGCCGACACAATCCTGCGGCCCCGCCAGGGCCGCCTCGGCGGCGACCTGGCTGATCGTCGACACGCACGACGAGCTGGACTCCAGCACCTTGGTGGCGGTGTCCACGAGGTCGGCTGATCCCACCAGGTATCCGAGCCGCCACCCGGTCATCGAGTAGGTCTTGGAAAAGGTGAACACCGTCGCGATCCGCGCGTCGTCGGGCGCGAGGCTCGCAGGGCTGGTCCAGGTGCCGTCCAGGAGGATCTGGTCGTAGCACTCGTCGCTCAGCAGCCACATGTTGTTCCGCTGCGCGAGCTCGATCATCGCGGCGAGGGTCGCCGTCGGATAGACGGCTCCCGTCGGATTGTTGGGGCTGTTGACGACGAGGACTCTGGTCCGCGGCGTGATCAGCGCCGCGAGGGCGTCGAGGTCTGGCTGAAAGCCGCCCGCCGGCGGGCACGGATAGTAGACGGCGCGCGCGCCGAGCCAGGGCAGCATCATCCGGTAGTTCGGCCAGCCCGGATCTGGAAGGAGGACCTCATCGCCGTGCTCGAGCACGGCCGCCAGCATTGCGGCGATCGCGCCGACACCGCCCGGGCCGCATGCGATGCGGTCCGGAGACGTCTCGATTCCGTTCACGCGCGCGAGCTTCGCAACGAGCTTCTCGCGCAGCGATAGCAAGCCCTGCGTGTGCGTATAGAAGGTCTTGTTCTCGTCGATTGCCCGTTTGCCGGCGTCCTTCACGTGCTGCGGGGTGGGGAAATCCGGCTGGCCGACGTCGAGCCTGATCACGCCCGGCGTCCGGAGCGCTTCGTTCGCGATCTCGCGGATTCCTGAGTGCGCCATCTCGGCCGGCCCCTGGGCGAGTGAAGGCAGCGCCAGTCGAGCCATTTCTGTCGATAGACTATCGGGCGGGGACCGCCAACCCGAGCCAAACGATGCCGCACGCCCCAGAAACCTTCGTCCACCTCCACAACCACACCGAGTACTCGCTGCTCGATGGTGCCAGCCGCATACCCGCGATGGTTGCGCGCGCGGCCGAGCTGGAGATGCCGGCGATCGGCCTCACCGACCACGGCGTGATGTACGGGGCGATCCACTTCTACAAGGCGTGCAAGGACGCCGGGATCAAGCCGATCATCGGCTGCGAGGTTTACGTCGCGCCGCGCTCGCGCCTGATGCGCGAAGGCCGCGTCGACCGCGACCCCAACCACCTGACCCTGCTCGCGGCCGACCACGAGGGTTACCTCAATTTGATGCGGCTCTGCACCGTCGGCCAGATGGAGGGCATGTACTACAAGCCCCGCATCGACAAGGAGGTCCTGGCCGAGCACTCGAAGGGCCTCATCGCGCTGTCGGGCTGCCTGCAGGGCGAGGCCGCGAGCCGGATCGTCGACGGCGACGTGGAGGGAGCTCGAGAGTCCGTCGCGGCGTATCGCGACATCTTCGGCAAGGACCGTTTCCTGCTCGAGGTGCAGCGCCACGGCATCGACAGGCAGGTCGAGGTGAATGCAGCGCTCGTCCGCTTCGGAAGTGAGTTCGGTCTGCGCCTGTGTGCGACGAACGACCTGCACTACGTCCACCGCCACGACTCCGAGGCCCACGACGTCCTGCTCTGCCTGCAGACCGGCGCGCGTTTCAATGACCCGAATCGCTGGCGCTTCTCGACCCAGGAGAACTACCTCAAGACGCCCGCGGAGATGATCGAGACGTTCGCCGATCTCCCCGAGGCGCTGGCGAGCACGCTCGAGGTGGCCGACCAGGTCGACCTCAAGCTGAACCTCGGCGCCACCCTCCTGCCGCCCTTCGAGGTGCCCGGCGGCAAGTCCGCCGACGAGTACCTCGAGTTCCTCGTCAACAAGGGACTCAGGGAGCGGTTTGGCGAGCCCACCGAGGTGATGAAGGAGCGCGCCGCGAACGAGCTGTCGGTCATCAAGGCGACCGGCTACGCGTCCTACTTCCTGATCGTCTGGGATTTCTACAACTTCGCGCGCCAGGACCGCGTGTCGATGCCCGACATCGACTGCGACTTCTCGGTCGAAGGACGCGAGAAGGTGATCCGCTACGTCTCGGAGAAGTACGGGGCCGACCGGGTAGCCCAGATCATCACTTTCACCACAATGGCCTCGAAGGCCGCGATCCGCGACGTCGGCCGCGTGCTCGAGGTGCCGCTGCGCGACACCGACCGGCTGGCCAAGCTCGTGCCGGTCTGGCAGGGACGGTCGAAGACGCTCGAGGACACGATCAAGGAGGTTCCTGAGTTCCGCGAGGCGTACGAGTCGAGCGAGGAGGCCAAGCGCCTGGTCGAGGTGGCGAAGGCGCTGGAAGGGGTGTCGCGCAACGTCAGCACGCACGCCGCGGGAGTGGTCATCGCCCCCGAGCCGCTGGTCCATTACACGCCGCTGCAGTACGGCCCCGGACGCGAGGCGGTGATCACGCAGTACGACATGAAGGCGGTCGGCGACATCGGACTCCTGAAGATCGACTTCCTGGGTCTGCAGAACCTCGACATCATCGCCACATGCCTGCGCCTTCTGAAGCAGACCCGCGGGCTCGACATCGACATCGAGAAGATCCCTTACGACGACGCCAAGACGTACGAGCTGATCGCCAACGGGGATACGCACGGCGTGTTCCAGTTCGAAGGTGCGGGCATGCGGCGGATGTTGATGGACATGCGGCCGCAGAGCTTCGAGGACGTCTCGGCGGCGGTCGCGCTCTTTCGGCCAGGTCCGATGGTGAACATCCCCGCGTTTGTCGCACGCAAGCAGGGCCGCGAGCCGATCGAATACATGCACGAGCGGCTGGAGCCGATCCTGCGCGACACGTACGGCGTGATGATCTACCAGGAGCAGGTCATGATGGCCGCTCGCGAGCTCGCCGGCTTCACCATGAGCGAGGCGGACATCCTTCGCGCGGCGATGGGCAAGAAAGACAAGGTCAAGATGGCCAAGCTGCGCACCAAGTTCATCGACGGCACGGTCGAGCGCGGCATCCCGAAGACGACCGCCGAGGCGCTCTTCGACGGCATCGCCAAGTTCGCCGAGTATGGCTTCAACCGCGCGCACTCCGCGGCGTACGGGGTGATCGCCTACCAGACGGCGTATCTCAAGGCCAACTACCCGCTCGAGTACATGACCGCGCTGCTCATCCACATGGAGGGCAATGCGGAGCGCGTGGCGACGGCGATCGTCGAC
>WNFI01660926.1_pt1 | contig 25727 bp, 26 predicted proteins | sample 5400471 | NCBI WGS metagenome assembly WNFI01 (sample SAMN13153348, study PRJNA577476) | soil metagenome | isolation source: 100 cm saprolite on Douglas fir-dominated hillslope | place: USA:California | collected 2013-09-17 | reverse complement strand
CCCTGGATCAGCAAAAACTTCGTGCAAGACGCACGTCGATGTGACACGCTAGAAAGACCAAAACCTCTTCGTCAAGCGATCCATCGAAAGCGAGAAAAGCATGAAGCCTCTTCACCATACCACAGCCGAGCCTGTCGAGACAACTCTGAGGGCCATGGGCCATTGGCTTCGGAGCCTGAACCACCTGCACCAGCGTCTGCGTTCCCATTTCGCACGCCCCGAACCCCATCATCATGCCTTGCTCTACCTGCAAGCCGTTCTCAGCTCGATCCCCCGCAAAAATGGCTGGCAGATTGCCGAACACGCCAGGCTACCTCATCCGTATGGCATCCAACGCCTGCTCTCGCGAGCGACCTGGGACCAGGACGGCGTTCGTGATGAGCTCCGCTCGTTCATTTGTCACATGTTGACTCCCCCTTCCCCTCCCTCTGGGAGTTCTGATCCCCCAACTCCTTTCCCGGTGGGAGTCGTCGAGTGATCCGCGGCTTCCCCAAACGGGGCCGCCACTCAGCGGGCGTCGGGCCGCAGTATTGCGGACGCACTGGACAGATTGAAAACTGCCAGGTCGGCGTCTTTCTCTCCTACGTCACCGAACACGGCCACGCCCTCATTGACCGTGAATTGTATCTGCCAGAGGACTGGTGCTCCGATCTGCCACGCAGGCAAGCCGCTCACATCCCCGACACCGTTGGCTTTCAGACAAAATTGGAATTGGCTCAACGGATGATCCAGCGCGCGCAATCCGCCCGCGTCCCCATCCGCTGGGTGGTAGCCGATACCGTCTACGGCCACAGTTCTGACCTGCGCCAATGGCTGCAAGAGCAGGGCTACGCCTACGCCGTGGCGGTTCCCAGCACCGAAGTGATCCACGTGCAACTTCCCGCTGGCCCGTCTCTCTGCGTGGTAAGCAGCATCGCATCCTCCCTGCATCGACGCCGAGACTGGCAGCGGCTCAGCCAGAGCCTGGGAACCAAAGGCGAACGGCTCTTTGATTGGGCTATGCTGCCCTGGTTCCAGGCGGGTCTCGAAGACGGGCGACACTTCCTGGTCATCCGTCGCTGTCTCGATGATCCAGGACAACTGACGTATTACCTGGTCTTCGCTCCTTCTTCCACTCCCTTGTCCATCATCGTGCAGGCCATTGGCGCACGTTGGCGGATCGAAGAAGATCTAGAAGCCTCCAAAGATCTGGGCCTGGATCAGTATGAAGTGCGCAGCTTCCCTGGCTGGTATCGTCACCTCACTCTGGTTCTGCTGGCCTACGCCTTCCTGGTTGGCCTCACGGTCCAGCAACGTCTCCTGGACTCTTCCCAGGACTCGCCTGCTGCTTGCTCCCCGATGATCCCACTGACCCCCTCAGAAATTCGTCATCTCCTGGCCCGCTTGCTTTTCTTTGTCCCAGCCTCCGCTCCTCTTGTCTGTCAGTGGTCCCGCTTCCGGCGCGCCCATCAGTATTGGGCAGGCTATTACCATCGGCGGCGGCGCGAAAAAGCTGGCTAAGTCGGTCGAAGAAGCCCATCGAGCGCATCCGTTCCCAGGAGCATTGTCCTCTTGTCCCAGGAGTTCTCCTGGGAGTTTTCCCGGAAGTTCTCCCGATGTGTTGCGTGTTCTTGTTCTACTCATTTCTCGAAAGGAGCCACTCCATGACCATGGTCTCTGTTGCCGACGCCTGTCGGCACCTCGGCATCGATGCCAAAACCCTCCGCCGCTGGCTGGCGGAGGCTCAACTCCCCCTTCAAGGCCATCCCTGCGATGGCCGCAAAAAAGGGGTGAGCCGTGAGCACCTCGAACTGCTGGCCCGCTTGCATCATCGCCGTCTCGCTTCCCCCGCCGAGCCACCGCCACCTGACCTGCCTGAGGCTGCACCACCATTGCCCACCGCGCTCCTCACTCTTCCCGAAACGTTGTGCGCCTTGCAGGCCCAGATCGCCGCTTTGCAACAGCAGGTCGCTGAACTCACCCGGCGGCTTCAGCCTCAGGTTCACCCGCCTGCTCTCTCAGCGGCTTCAGCCCAGCCCTCCACCCCGCCCAGACGGACCACCAAACCCGCACGCGCCCGTCCCGCAGCCACCGCAAAACAACCTCCCAAGCCAACCCCTGTCTTACCTCGCGTCGAGTATGGCAACGATGGAGGCTATGTGGTGATCTGTCCCAAGCGTGGCTTGCTCCCGTTTGAGCCAGATACCACAGAGTGGTTTGCCTGGGTGGCTAAGCAATCCTCGTTTCGCTTTGTTGGGAAGCAGGGCCACTTTACGGCACATCATGAGTGGCGCGTTCCCAAAGGAGCCTGGCGCGCCCATCGGCAGATTCGCAACCACAGCTACACCTTGCGCCTGGCACTCAACCAGGAGTTGACCATTGCGGTCTTGGAGCAGGCCGCTGAGGCTTTGCAAGCTCACCTCACCACCCGCCTTCCGCTCGTTTGACCTTCGCTCTCTTGCTCAGCTTCTGAAAGGGGCTCAGGCCACCATGTCTGAGAACAAGTGCCACTGTAGTGCTTCCCCGTTATTTCAATCCTCATTGACCCTCCCTGGCCAATGCAACATCGTAACCTTTGTGCGAATTTGAGGCCGATCGTAGTTTCAATCCTCATGGCCCGACCAGGCCAATGCGACCCTGGAGGACTCTCAGTTCAACCTGGAGGATTTCATATTTATTTCAACCCTCATCGGCCCAGCAGGGCTGATGCAACATTTTACAAACGCTACACCGTCGATATCCTTTGGATCTGCATCGTCCTCTTTTTTCACTCGTCAAACTGTCATTGATCCTCCTGGCTCCATGCGAGTTGGCACGGACCTACTGTGTTGAAAAGGCGAGCACGAGATCCGCGCCAGCTTGCATTAGGACGCTTGATCCTCGTCTTCATGCTCTTGTTCTATTTCTTCCTCGGTGATATCCGTGAACGTGATATCTGGAGGCAACGCCGCTTGATTTACTTCAATCGTGTAATCGGCGATACAGCGAGGCGCCTGCACTCCATCCTTGCGCCGAACAGAAATGCGATCAAAAAGGCGGTGTGCCGGCGCATTGCCAAGAGGGTTCTCATGACTAAAAACATACAATCCGCGCAGCGACATCATTCCCCGGCTTGCTGCTCGGTCAAGCTCCCATGCCCCTCGTAAGGCTTGCCAGAAAATCCCCAGATCTTCGCGAGAAAAACTAGTCTGCTTGGCAAAATGTGGAGTATAAAAACCGCGACCCAGATAAAGCCCATAAGGAACAATGGGTTTGCGTCCCATCTCGGTGCTTTTATCTGTTCCCTGTTGAGTAATGGCCACGCGTGTAATCGCCAAGTCTAGAGGAACTATCGGATTGATGGATCTCGCAAAAAGAATTTGCACTGGTCCGCGAACCTGACCACAGTTGAACTGGGTATTCATGACAGCCCCAAAGGTTCGAATGTCGTAAAAGTTTTCACACATCCATGGGCGAACCTGGTCTACATCCTCGCGTTTTTGTTTGGGACCAGTAGAGGTAATATTTTTTGCGACGTAGGCTCGTTGATGCAGATCATTGAGCGCGATTCCCTTGTCTTGGACATAAATCTTAAAGCGATCTTCCGTTCCATGGGTGATATCTACCCAGTTCCTAACCTTCCGTTTAATGCACACATCGCTGATGAGGCCATTCATGGTTTCTGGATCAGTCCTTGGCAGATTCCCGGCGTCCGGATCTCCATTCGGATTCCCATCAATAACCTCGAGTAAAAATACGTTCTGGCCAGAAACGTTTGATGTTGTGACCCGGGCAGATTGCAGTCTCTCTTTTTTTTGTTGAGCGCCAGCAATCGCAGCACGGATCGAGGCGCTTTTCTGGTGGTAGAAGCCGAGGGCAAACATGCCTTGCTGGATAGCATTCAAGGTGGACGGAAAGCTTTTTCCTTGATACTCAAAAGGATCAAGAATCTCTCGGAGATCTCGTTCAAGCCACTTAGCAGTATCCCCTTTACTCTTATCGCCCCGGATTTTTGACAGATGGGGCTGGACCCCGCGGAGCAACCGGCCAAACACCGAAGCAGGAGCTGAAGATGCTGTGCCATAGTAGCGATCCACGATCGTCGAGCTAAGATCCTTCCCCAGGGCTTCCCGTTGAATCCTTTCGAGAACCGCCAGGAGACGTCCGCAAAGATACGCAGGTGTGTCATCGGCGGGGTTCAGTTCTTCCATTGTTTTTCCTCTCTCTTGTTTCAAAAAAAACTCATCTTCCAGGTCGGAACCTGGCTGGGACAAAAGAATCATTTTGATCAGCGCTGCCTGTGCGGGTCTCACTGTCTGTTCAGCTCGGAGCCGAAGCAGCACGAGTTGGAGCAGGGAGAGCGGCAGCGGCCCTCCGTGCAGCGCCATATGGGCGAGCGCCTGTCCTATGGCTGGCACTGGCTGTTCTTTCGCTCAGTGTTGTCTCGATCCAATCACGAACGACCACGCGCGGGCCGCGGGCGCTTAAACAGGCGGCATAAAAGGAACTCGTTTCTCCCTGAGCTGCCTCTGCGCTTTTCCTTCGAAACGATTCGAGGAGCACACGGACATCTTCTGGTTTTGCCTCGGAGAACGTCGGCAGGATAGATGGGGTGGATGGCTCTTTGGTCCAGAAGATATACACGAGCGGCGGAAGATACAAGTGCGTATTTTTGTCTTTGAGTAACGCATTCAACGCGTTGCTGAAGCGCTCACCACAAAATTCGCATGTCGGCGCGATGAGGGAATGCTGCAGCCCGTAGGAGTAAAACGCATCTTCGTTGGCGGAGATAAGCGCCATCCCTGTGGTCTGGCCACCGGGAATGCCTTGAATAGCAATGGGGAGCCGGCGCACTGCGGGGCGCTGCTTGCCGCACACCAGGCACTCCATAAACGCCCCACCGTCTCCTGCCGACGCGATCGTAGCCCAGTAATCCTGAACTTTCGGGAGATCAATGGGCCGACATCCATCCACTTCAAAGGTGATTCGCGCTCCCGGGTCAAAGTCTTCGGGCAGTTCGATAGCGCTCGTATCAAGCGATTGTAGGAAGGTTGATACAGCGGCGACCGCCAGCTCCTGAGTACTCCTGGCGCAGTGCTCTACCAGCGTAACAAAACGGCGGTGCATCTCCAGAGCGCGCCGCTCTGTCTTCTTATGCGGGGTGGCGAGGACATAGGCCGCGTGATCCGCCAGCAAATATGGCAGAATATTCACGCTCCGCTTCTTCTCTGGTACAAAGAGTGGTATCCCCTGCTTGTTCTGATCACTTGCGCAATCGATAATCTGAAGGTATTTCCCCTCGCTTGTCAACGAAATGAGATAGCGCACTGGCTTGCGTTGGTATAGGGGAGGAGAGACGCCGAGCTGGTCGGCGTACTCTGCTAAACGTTGGAGAAACATTATGCCTCCTCTCTCGATCCATTCACGCTCGACCTTTGCGCGTACAATGATGACGGAATCGTTAAAATGCCTCGCGTGAGTTGGGCTGGGAAGAACCGCGGCGTTCCGCGACCAGATCGACCAGGTTCGTAATCGAGATCAAACAGCATGCGACCAAGATCGACGGTAATATCCTGTGGCATTTCGTCTCCTTGAGGATGTTCAAAAAACGCAGCAAATTCCCGGCAGCCGAAATAGGGTGTGTGATGACATTGCCCCAGATTCACGCGACGGCGGAACTGGTCACGGTATTTTGCCGGATCTTCTTGGATGCCCGGCTCCACAACGATGTCGGCTTTAATAAGATAGGCAACCTCGCGCAAGGCGAGCGTGTGGCGCTGGGTCCGGTCCTCGTCGGCGAAGTATCCCCCTCCTTTTTGTGTCCATTGCTGCGCCGTACTTACTATCGCCCGGCTTTTGACCTCATTTCGCAGAATCGAGATATGTCGGACAGGGTGAAGGACCCAAATTTCACGAATCTTCCATTGCATCTCAGGCTTCCAGAAAATCGCTTCCAACAAACCGCGCGCTGCCGAGGGTGTCATTACCTCGTAGCTTACGCGTTCCACTTTGGCCTCTGGCCTGGTGAAGCAGGCCATCTCACCCCAAACTTTCAGGCTCAGGGGAGAGTACAGAGACGGTATTTGCATGTTTTTCCTCCTCACTCGTTTTTGTATTTTTTCAACACTTGTCTCCCTACACGCGGGTCAGATAACCCCAAAATACCTGTTATTCCTCCTTTCACAATCGTTTAGAGCAACTCCCGCGCCAGGCCACAGCGGGGATCGTACGTCTCTTGCTCTTGCCAGGCCCATAGCCCCGGAACGACTTCTCTCACCTGTCCTTTGCCTTTGGCCCGGATAAACGCTCGCTGGTCCAGGTTGACCATGTAGGGCTGGAGTCGCCGCCAGTCGCTTCGCTGGAGATGCTGCTGCTGCTGGATGGCATTGAGCAGATCAGGTACCAGGGTAGGCTGCGCAGGTGCCTGATAGGGAACAACAACAGTCGTTGTCTCTTCGGTAATCATGCGGAAATGTTTGGCGACTTCCGGGTAATCATAGGAGGAGCGCTTTTCCTGGATGTTCGGCTCGTCCCGATTGATCCTGCTGTAGTATTTTTCAAAGTAGCGTTGGATAGTTGCCAGGTCCGAGCAGTCAATTGGCCCCTGAGCCAGAAGTTCTCGTGTGGTATCCGTTCCCACGCGATAAGGACCGGGAGAGATGAGTTGTCCCAGAGGTTCAAAGACGATGACCAATCCACCCTGGGATAAATTTCCCTCCCGATTTGCTCGCCCGCCAGCCTGGATGATACTATCCAGCGGCGCTAAGGCGCGTAAAACGAGCGGAAAGTCGATATCCACGCCTGCTTCAATGAGCTGGGTCGAGACAAGACGGCAGGGTTTTTGATTGTTTAACCGATCGCGCACATCGCGCAGAACGGCCCGCCGATGCGCTCCACACATGAGCGTCGAAAGATGGAAGGCGTCAGGATCACCAAGCGCCTGGTACGCCTCCAGCGCATCGCGTTTGGTATTGACGATCGTCAGAACCTGGGGGACCTCACACATCTTTTCCGCCACCTGCTCCCAGCTCCAACGCTCCCCGCGCGTCGGCCACTGGTAGGAAACGCGCGCGAGCCGAGTAAAAAAGGCTGCAGGCTCATCTATAATTTCGCGCACACTGCGCAGGCCAGCGAATCCCTGACGATCATCGAGCGCTGGTTGAGTTGCGGTACAAAGCACGATAGTGCAGCCATAATGGGTGACCAATTGCTGGAGAATATCCAGAATGGTGTTGAGCAAATGGGAGGGCAGCATCTGTGTCTCGTCAAGCAGGATAATGCTGCCCGCAATGTTGTGTAGTTTACGACAGGCACCAGGCGTGTTCCTCATCAGGCTCTCGAAGAGTTGCACGGTGGTTGTAACAATAATGGGCGCATCCCAGTTTTCCGTCGCTAAACGGCTCCATACAGCAGCCGGCGAGGCGTTGAGCGGATCATCAGGGAGAGCAATCCCACTATGGTGCTCCAAAATGACACCATCTCCAGCAAAAATGGAACGGAAGACATCCGCCGTTTGCTCGGTGATACTCATATAGGGAATGGCATAAATAATGCGCTGAAACTGGTATGCTTCGGCGTGACGCAAAGCAAAAGCCAGGCCAGAGAGGGTTTTGCCGCCACCAGTTGGAACAGTTAATCGAAAGAAGCCCGGCGGCAAGTTTGCTTTTGCAAAGCAGGCCTCATAGATCTCCCGGCGTGCCTGATTGAGCGACGTTGCCTCCGCTTTACGTTTCAACTGCGCGGTGGCAAACTGCTGCCAGAGATCGCTCCAGGTAGAGGTGACCTGACGCAGTTGTGCACGATCAGAATCAAAATGGCGTTCTGTATCGAGGAAGTCAGCATCCACCAGGCATGAGTAAAGCATGCGCACAAAGAATTCTCCCTCCAGCACGCTCTGGAGATGTGTTGGATGAGAAAGAGGTATGGAAAGCAAATCTGGAAACATGGTTGTAGCAAGAGTGATCGCTTCTTCAGTCCGGGTATCCGCCTGGCGCTGGCGTAACCAGACTTTTAAATCCGCTTGTGTGGATAAACTGCCGTGATGACCCGCAATGAGAAAAGCAAGCAGGTCAAGACCGCGTCTCTTCGCGAGCAAGGCCCCAGCACCTTTATGATCAGGGCCGGACCCTTTTCGCTGGGAGTTACTTTCGGCCACGAGTAGATAATCCTGCCAAGCTGGATGAATTTTTCCAATATCGTGGAGACGGCCAGCATACGCAGCCAGCAACTCCCCTTTAAACGGAGCAGCAAACGTTGCTGCAGTTCTTGCAACCTCCGCCAGATGCTGCCTCAATGCATGACGTTGCCCGGCTGCGTTCCGCGAGTGCGCAAATATCCCTGTTTCTTCCACCGTTCCCTCCTCAGAACAAATAAAAGAAGTTGCACAAGATGTTCATAGGTAATCCTAGAACATATTTCTGTTGCTTGTGCAATAGATACCTGTCCTTATAAGTATCGATCTTTTAGAGATCAGAAAAAACGGAAAGATGGATCTGCATCTTTGTCCAATTGGCCCATTCGACTGATGAGCAGGCTGGCAGGAAGATGTCGCGCTTTGCCAGAGGAGAGAAAGATTTGGTATGATAGTGGTATCGACAAGAGGCGCAGAACCACCTCGACAAAGGTAGGATAAACAGAAAATGTTAGCTCAGGCTCATCGAACTAAAGCAGAACGCTTTGAGAAGACCTTAATGAAACTACAGCACGATGCTGATTCTGAGGGGATCATTGAGCTAGCGTGGACCGCCGCTTTCCAGTGGATTGCTTTCGGCAGCGAAACAAAGTATGGTCAGCATCAGAACACTCACACGCGCCTGAACCGCTTTCTGAAAAACCTCGGTGAGCAAACGGCCGCCGACTGGTGGGAAACGCTGGACACGCTGAGACAGGGTGGCACATATGGAGGAGAACCTGATCCAGCCAAGGTCACCGAGGCGCTGTCCCTTTTGGCACAGATCCGCCAGTGGGCTACGCAGTAAAAGGAGAAGACAGGCAATGCAACAGGAGCTTTCAGCCATTCCTCCCTGGTTAGACGGGGAAACGGGTGCGCTCGTCAAAGATAAGGTGAACCTGTTAGTTGAGCGGCATCCTGACGTGTTGGAAGTGGTCCTGTACGGGTCTGTTGCTCGCCATGAGGAGCGCCCGCTTGACGATCCTGAGACCAGCGATGTCGACTTGCTCGCGTTGCTCGACACAGACGATCCGCACGCTGTCCTCTCCCAACTCAGAGCACTGGTACACACAGTGGGATTGGCAGAAGATCTCCATCTGGATGCCCCGCGCGAAGTAAAAGTGATGTTTTCTTCACGCACTGCGCAGGAGTGGGACCCGACGTTCATCGAAAATGTGCGGCATGATGGCATCACTCTCTACCATCGCGGAGTACATATAAAGCAGACTGAATGAAGAGCGATCATTCTGTACAGGCGATTACGAATCAAACCACCGATTGTTACAATCCCCGAAAGAATAGGTGAGCAGAGTCAACAACCCCAAGTGTAAAATTTAGATGAGTTCACACCTGGGGAGGAAGCGCCGCTTAATGATGAAGTCGCGCGAACCAGATGCGCTAATCGCACACGCACGAAGTCTGCGCACGGTTTGTAGCATCGCCTGTTGATAGGCGATGGAAATTGAAACTCTCAGTACGAATCTTCTGCCGGCCTGGTCTGGTATAGCATTGCCCCTGTTGAGGCAATGGGGATTGAAATGTGGGAACTGGCACACCCTCGATTTCAACGAGGAGTAGCATCGCCTCCGTGCAGGCGATGGAAATTGAAACAAACAGATACCACTTATCCACCCTATCGAAAGAAAAGATAAGCAAAATTAAGTTACGCGAACCACACGCGCGCGGTCCGCGCACGGCTTGTGCCCTTGCGCGGCGTGACGACATCTGGAAAGGGCAAGGAGGAAAAACACATCGAATTAGAGGAAGTGCGCTGGGCACCTACATTCTCGGTTTGTGAAGCCCTGTGCGGGGAAAAGCTGGAGCCCCACCTGGTCGCAGGTGGGGATGGTTGAAGCTATATGCATACATACTCGTTTTCAGACGTAGCATGACCTCCTGTGAGGTCATGAGGATTGAAACCGGATGAAGGCCACGCGCCGGCTGTTCGTGGCGGCTGTAGCATGGCCTGCACGCAGACCATGGGGATTGAAACGCCCTATCGATTTGATACAAGCAATTTGGCGGTGTTCTGTATAGTGAGTGTGAGGAATAGCCCTATGCTCAAATGCATCGCATGTATTTGGCTGGCCTGGGTGGTAAGCCAGGATAACAGCGAAAACAACGATGGAATGTCGTTAGCAGTATAGGCTCCTGGAGCCTATGCATCACACTCGGAAGGAGTATCTCTTTTTATGGCAACGGTTATCGGCAAAGACGACTTGATTCACCAGGTCGCGGCCAAAGCAGGCACAAATCTCAAGGAGACGAATGGGATTATCGACGCGTTCACCGCAGTGGTGCGTGAAGAAGTGGCCAAGGGCAAAGAAGTACGCTTGATGGGCTTCGGGACCTGGAATCTGCGCAATGTGGCCGCGCGCAAGGTCAAATCCATTCGTGGAGGCAATCAGATTACCATTCCGGCCCGCAAGCGCGTCGGCTTCTCGGTCGGTGCGGTCCTCTCGCAGGCCGCGCAACCACGCAAAGCAAAGGTGGCCAGCGCGACCAAGCCGGGCGCGCCAGCTGCGACCAAGAAACGGTAAAACGCAGCTGAGCGGCAGGGACATCGATTTACGTATGTTCCTGGCCGCTCAGCTGCGTTTGAGCATGCTTTTAAGCGTGCGCCGCATTCTTCGGACGCCTGCGGCTGATCGAGCCGCCCTTGCGCCCAGCTGCCTGGGCTTCTTCGCTCGTCCATGTGTGAGCTGTGCCCATAGCATGTGCAGCTTTTCCACCCTTGCTGGCAATCTCGCGCTTCTTCTCGACGCTCATCGACGCGAATCCGCGCCCACGCCCTTTGTTTGTCTGCATGGGTTATCCTCTCCTTTTTGCAGATATACTTGCCTTCATCTCGTACTTGCTGGTTGATCCCAGGTATACCTCAAGAATACCAGAAACAGGCAACCATCCACAAGCCTGTCCGCGGGCGTTCTCGCCTCCGGGAGTGGCGAAAAGGAAAAGGGGCTACTTCTTCGCTGCCGACGCTGGCAGAATGAGGTTGAGTTTGGTCCCGCAGACGACGCAGAGTCCCTGCAGCGAAGGCTTGCCATTCTTCATGAGCACTTGCTGAGCGTCTTTCATCTCACGTTTTTCTTTGCATTTTACACAGTATGCTATGTGTTGTTCAGCCATCTATTCATCTCCGATTTCTCGTTTGGGAGAGGTACAACACCTCTACAAGAGAGTATACGAAGGGCGCCAAATCGCGCTGGAGATATTTTTTGGCATGGCGGCGAATTGAAAGCCGCGAAGACATCGGTCCTAGCGGCTTTTCTGGAAGACAGGGTTTGCATCTCCTGTTTTTTTATGCGAGAGCGGTGGCAGCCATCTCCGGCTTCGGCTGAGCAAAGGGAACTTCAACGGACACCCAGATATCATCCTGGCCGCACGTATACACCGTGCGCTCGTATTCCCTATCCTGCTTCCTACTCATTGTTTTACTCTCGCGACGGACTTCCATCTCTCCCTGGCATGTTGGACACTGCATAACCCACGTGATGCGCAACGAGCTGGGCAATAAAAAATCTCAAAGAAAAACACTTCGGACGACGCCGGGAAAGCTCCCTTGCTCATGACAGGAGGAATAACGAGGCGTGCGTGAAGTGTTGAAGAGAGAAAGCAAACACACGCCAAGAGAGAAAGGACTATGGTGTATGACAACTCCCACCTCCACTCCGCAGAAACTCTATCTGATGCAGGTCGCCAGCCTGTCCATGCCCCAAGTGACACCAAAGCCTGTTCCTATCCCCTGCTATCTGGTCCAAACGAGCGATGGCACACAGATTTTGATTGATAGCGGTTTTCCCAAAGAGCCCCCACCCTGGCAGGGAATCCAGATGCATCCCAATGTTATCGAGCAACTCGCGCTCTTGGATCTTCACCCCAGCGATATCGATCTGCTCATCTGCACGCATTTTGATGGCGATCACTGTGGACACCACGACGACTTTCCTCACGCGCAACTGGTCGTGCAGCGCGAACATTACCAGGTGGCGCACTCCGGGCATCAGCGTTTCGCCGCGACTCGCCCCCACTGGGATCTTCCAACCTCGCGGTATCGCTTCGTCGATGGGGATACCAAGCTCTTGCCCGGCCTTGAACTGATCGAAACGAGCGGGCACGTTCCCGGCCACCAGTCGGTTCTCGTGCGCCTACCCGCAACAGGTCCGGTCCTTCTGACCATCGATGCTGTTGCCAACCAGCTGCACTTTCGGCCAGATCGGCAGGGTGGGCCGATGGATCTCGACAGTGAGAAGGCCATCGCGAGCACACGCAAGCTGCTGGACCTGGTACAGCGTGAGCACGTGGACCTGACCATCTTCGGTCATGATAGCGCGCAATGGGAGACGCTCAAAAAACTCCCGCAGTATTACCAGTAGAAGTCGGAGAGCTCCGTTTCACCTGACCCGCGAGACAGATGAAGCACATCCGAGGGAGCGAAAGCCGAAAAAGGGAGAGTGTTGCCAACCAGCTTGTGAGAGCAGTGCTGTCCCGCTCGCCGCCGATGGAGGGTGCAGAGAGGTTTTGCTCGTTTAGATTATCCAGAATTCAGGTTATACTACCAATGCTTGTACAATCGCTTCAGTTCCTGTGACCGCTCACTATCTTCGGGAAGACACCAGAGTTGCGCTGCAGGAAGTGAGAACCTACCAACATTCTCTGGTTTACGGGTGACCACTTGCAGGTCTGCTATGTTTAATTCTCCCCGCACCCAGGCGGTAACGTAGCGTGAATAGATATATCCATTCCCACCATCCCATGCTCTATGGAAACGGTTAAAGAATCCTTCAGGCTGACACTCATGAAATTCCACAACTAAGATTTTTTGACCCCCGAGCCAATAATATACTCTGCCGAAGTAAAGCGCATGCAGATACTTTTCCATTCTGCGAGCAGGGTAGCGTTCTCTTCCGGAGAGCAGGTTTGAGGGGTCTAGCAACCATAAGACAGCGAAATCTTCAGAGTTATACAATTGCGTGCGTTGACTGATCAAATCAGTCGGAATGGTGCTCATCTGCATTTCCGAATCTACCTTGTTGTGCTCAGTGTCGTGAAAGCTTACATCGCCGAAGCCTTTGCCAATCGCTCGCTCTACCTGTACGTCGTTCACGCGAGAATCTTGTTCTAAAGCATCTCGCATGGCAAATTTTGCCTTCCAATGCCTCACACTCTCTCCTCTACCATAGGAACAATTTGTCAAGGACACATGAGCAAAATGGGGGTATTTCTCTGGGCCCTTTTTAAGGATGGCTCGACTGTGACATCCGATGCAGAAGAAAGGAGCATCTTCTTTAGACGCTTCCCAAGACCCAATAATGACTCTCTGCTCTGTATATGCTGCATACATTGTAAACTTACTCCTTTTCTGTAAACTCCTTTTGCTCGAATTTCTCTCAAATTGAGAAATCAAAGAGGATCTGATCCCAGCTATTGTGATCGGGCCTATAAAGTGCATCGACCTGGTAAGATCAGCTCTTTCGATAACAACTTTACTTGAAAGCCACTGGAGTTGGTCTGAATTTCTGCTGAAAAACTGATGTCATCCCGCTACTAAAAATTCGGCACTTAATCGCTCACTATTGGTGAGCTGAAATTGACGATGAAAAAGCATTTTCACCATATTTGTGCTCAAAATGTACAAGTAATCTCAATAAATTTTAAAGGCTTTGATGTCTGTCACGTGCTTACTTGACATGTGCCGAATATCTTCTTTCGAAGGAAAAGGAGCTTTTAAAATTAGCGGTCTTCTGATGTAAGTGCATCTCTGTTCAAGGTATCAAGAGGAAATACTAGCAGAATATTGCTGATATGGTATGTTGTGGCTTTTGAGAAAAGCGCTTTCCGTTTGTAAACGAATAGAAAGAGCTTTCCTTACTACAGGGGTACTACAACTGTAGCACTCCTGTAGTAAGGAAAGCTCTTTATGCGATGAAAAAATAGTCAGCGTGGTGAAATTGTGCTACAGCATTACTACGGCTGTGCTACAATTTCATCTCCTATGGGGCCAAAAAAGATAGTCAGCGACGGCCAAAAGTGAAATCTTGCTACGGCATTGCTACAGCCGTGCTACGGCTGTAATACATTTTTCTCTGCTTGCAGAAAGACTCTCCAAAGATCTTTAAAGAGTCCAAGGTGCCTCAGCGAAGGTAGTGACGCAGCACAACATCCCTGCGATTGTGTCCGAGGGCCTGCGACATACACTGGGCCGCGGTTTTATCGTAGTGTTTGGGGCTGAGTCGCCCTTCCTGCGGTGGAAGTTCTCGCCCGCCCGCCTGGTATTGGTAAAAGGTCTGCGTATATCCCCTGCGATACGCGTGGACATCCATATGCTTGGGAATATGCTCGAAAATATGTTCCTCGGGTTTGCAGTTCTGTATCACTGCCAGGATCTGTTGTTCGAGTTCTGGTAAGACGGGTACACTCCGCGCTCGCCCGCCTTTTCCGCGCTTGACATAGACAATCAGATGACCACTTTCATTGAGAGACACATCTCGCACACGCAGATCCCGCAGTTCCGCGCGCCGCAGTCCTGTCGCCTGTGCAAAGAGCACCTGCTCTGGCCACTGGGCTGGTTGGAAATGCCGATCGTGTTCTTTCGGTCCACGGGAGCGAGTGATGTTCGTGCGACTTCGAAGAGGGATGCTGACTGATGCCGCGAGCTGTGGATTGCCAAAAAACAGGCGGAGGGCCGAGCGTTCAGTTTGAACGGTATACGCACTTTTTCCAGCAGCAATGCGTTCGGTCAGATACTGACTGACCAACTCCTCAGCTCGCGCATCGAGCTGCTCCAGGCGGTTGATCCCATAGCGCGAGCGAGCCCAGTTGATGAAGGCGAGACACAGGTGCTGATACCCCCGGCGCGTTTCATGCGAGTGGATTCTGCCGCTGGAGATGGTCCACTGGGTCTCTTCAGAGGCCGCCCGGATCGCTTGCTTGGCCTCATATCGGCTCTCCCCAATGGCCATCAGGCTATCAAAGCGTTCGATGGCCGCATAAATGACCCCTTTGCGATGACCCACGTCGCTTCCTCCGTACTAGAAAGGATAAGCCAAACGAAAAAGAAGAAGATCGTTCCTTTGCTATAGTACCTCCTTGGCGGTGAACGTGATCTGAATGCCTGGTGAATGTGTGCTGCAAAAACGTGCAGTGCATCGGAACGGCGCACATGAAGCGGTAAAAGGAATGATGAAAAAAATAGCATTGCAAGAAGAGCCACGAGGGGCTGAGGAAGCACAATTGCTCACGAAGAAAACTCCCCTTTTCAGAAGGGCGTGAAGAGACTTCTCTTTTTATTGTCGCTGAAAAGCGCGATGCGTTTGGAGGGAAAACGCGCTTCCGGCTTTCTCTGGCGGCTCGGGCCGAGGAAAGCTCAACGCGGATGATGGCCTGTTGGAGCTAGCGTATTCAGTGCATATATTATCTCCTGTGTCTCGCGTTTCAGAAAATCAGCGCGTTCCGTCTGACAATCATGGCGGTAAGGATACTTCTGCGAAGACGTGCGAGCCTCTTTTTGCTGTGCGAGTGCGCTCCGAGACACTCACTTTTCAGCTTCATCGCTGTTTATAACTCCATATCAGTAGCATGGAGACCGCGTCTATTGCCTCTCACAGAGGAGAAACCCGAGGCGAATGCTCTACGAGGATACGTGACAAAAGGTAGTGCCGGTTCATCCTGCTTGGATGCGTGTCCCAGAGAAGCGAGAGTTCGATCAACCAACGGCGATGTGTGGAGCACCGCCGAAGAAGAGAGCAGTTCAGCTTCAGGACGAGCACCAGGGGAGGAAAGTTCGCCATATGAGCGCAGTGTCTACGCCGAAAGCAACAACCCCTGAAGAGAAACAGTTCCTTGATTCGTCCTGCATCTCACCAACGCTGTGAGTGTACCATAATCGCACTGGACGAACGCTGCCAAAGTGCTGCACGTATTTTCATTCAGTCTATATCTTTACACTGTAAATATTTGTAGCACATGGAAAATCATCGAGAAGAGTATTTTCTCTGCCTTCCCGGTAAATGCTGCACGCCTCGTGTCTCCACCCTCTACCTCTTTGCGCCCCAATTCCCGGCTTTCATTCGCGTGGTGGCGCTGAGCTATTGTACAGCGTCTTTTCACTGCTTTTTCAGACGCCGTACACTGCCCCTCTGGTATACCTAGAATGCGACCGGTAGAAAAAACAATCGCTTACCGATGAGAGCAAAAAACCTAAGACCGTTTACCAATCCGAAAAAGAAACAAAGAGGTACATATGCAAGACGCACGTACGTTTGCTGACAATCCATCAGCTGATACTCCGCCATCGGACACGGGAGCCTCATCACCTGCCTTATCCAACGACCCGCAAGAAATACTGCAAACCGAAACAGGATGTGGAGGCGAGCACGCAACCGTCCCAACCAAACCCACCACTCTCACGCTCGGAGGTGATCTAAATACAATGGCACTACAAAATCCTGAAGAACCATTCTTTATAGCGCCGCCCTATGATAAGTTGCTGCGCGGCACGAAGGAAATGCCCATTGGCCTGTACCAACTGTATAAGGCAAGTGCAGCACAACTCACCCGCCTGCACTACAGCGAGAAATCGGTCAAACACGTCAAGGCTCTGCTCAGGGCATTGGCTGACCACGACTTCGTGCAGTTTGACGCGAGGCCGACTGCCTCGTACCGCTCACCGTACTACTATGTGCTCGGCAACAAGGGGGTCGAGTACGTCAATAGCCTCGGTTTCAGTGTCAGCGACTCGTTCCAGCCCAACAAGGAGATTGGCAAGGGCTATCTGCACCTGCTCCACCAGATGGGGGTGAATGACGTGCTCATTTCTGCCGCATTGCTGAAACAGAGAGTAACGGGCTTCGTCCTGGCAGACGTCAAGTTGGGACGGGAACTTGTCGATAAGCCGTTCCATGCTATGCGCTTGGGCAAACCATACGGGATACTCCCCGACCTATTCCTCGATTTCCGCCAGGAGCTGCAAGGCGGGAAGCAACGACGGACTCTTGTCTTGCTTGAGCACGACCGAGGCACCGAGCAGGAAGAAGTTATACGGCGTAAAGTCCACGCTTATACCACGATGATTAAATCCGAATGGTATAAAACGCAATTCAATATGAACTCGATCACGGTTGCTTTCACCACCTTTGAAGGTGAGAAGCGCCGCGATAAGCTGCGCGCCTGGGCAAAGGAGGAATTAAAGGATGAAGATACATCGCTTGTTGCAACTTTTCTATTCACCACTCAGCTACAGCCACCTGACCCAGCGTGTATATGGTCCCATCCGTGCTGGTATTCGCCATTTATGGAAGCTAAGCCAGCAAGTATGCTCGGTGGAGAGTTATAGTATGGAAGATGACCCGAAGTTTCGAGCATTGTTATTGCGTCGTGAGCAAGAAGGCTATGCGCCACCTGAGCGTTTGTGGCGAGAAGGAGAAGTAGCACCGCTGGATGGCATTGTCATGATCAATCAGATGCATAGCAACGGTCGGATAACGTTCAAGGAGTGGATGCGGTACGTGCGGGAATGGACGGAAAATGTCGCCGAGCACTATGGCACTCCAGCAGACGTTGAACGAGTAAGAAGAACTCCGAAGCCATAAAGTTAAAAGCCTGTAGGTTACACTGTCTCAAAATCTGTAGCCGACTGGCGCTAAGAAAGTAAAAATGAGGAAGCTAACAGAGGTGATAGCTTCCTCATTGTGCGTCTCAATGATTAAGACGTCCTGGTGAAGCTTCGATCCACAGATCGGGATTTCGGAACCGAGCGTGAAGTCATGTAAAGAAATATGCCCTTTGACTCTTTTCCCCTAAACATCATACAATGGGGCCAATTCCAAGCGTTGCATCTGGGCCAGAGAGGAGTAACGGACAATGGTTCCGCATCACGATTTTACCCCGCACGGCTATCTGGATAACCCCTATCATTCCTGGAAGCTCAACCCCAGCGGAGTGCTGCGCTCGCTGCCGCCTCTCGGCATGGGTTGGCATGTACCGAACCTGGGAAGCTACGTCAACAACCAGTTCCAATATACGGCTCATCTGAGCATTGGCCTGAAAATCAATGACCTGGTGCTGGTAACCCCAGAGGATTTTCGCCTGCACCGTTGCCAGGTGAGCAGTCCGCTACACACGAAGAACCGGCTGGCCTATACCTGCCGCATTGCCCAATATGACCTGACGCTGACGGCAACCTATTTTCTGGTACAGGAGCACGCGCTGGGCTGCGTGCTCGAACTGACCAGCGAACTGGATTATCCGCTGTCCGTGACGTGCTATTTCATCCATCTGCACACGCACAATCCGCACACCAGCCGCCTGTGGGAGCATGGCTGGTACGCACTCTCCAACCGCGAGCAGGGGTATGCTATGCTGGGCCTCGCCAGCGAAGGCGATGTATTTACGCATGGCGCGCACGCCGCTGCCGGTACACCCATCACCTGGGCTGAGCCAGGCTTTTGTACCAATCTCATCGAGATCGGCGCCTGGGCCAATGGTGCGCGGATGTCGATGCCCAATATCACCCAGAGCGATCCCGAAACTGGCTGGCAGTTCCGGGCGCTGGCGCTCCCAGGAACGCTGACGGTTGGCCCCAAAGCAGCCGAACCGGTGCGGCTGAACGCCGTCCTGGCCTGTGGCGTTTCACAGGATCAATCCCTCGCCATCTGGACGGATAGCCTGGAAACGATTGCCCGCGCGGAAGCAGCACATCGTCCGGACGATGAAAACATGTAGAGACGCTACGCATGATGATGCGCCCCTCCACTGGCGTGGTGAACAACACGTTCGATGGCATGCAGATCCAGGCACCCCGCCTGGTGCTGGCCGAGGCCGCGCTGGATGCGCTGTTTTTGAGCTATGCCGATCCAGAACTTGCCGCCGAGGTCATCCTCACGCATTTCGAATCGGCGCCGCATCCGAACCTGCCCTGCATGCGCGAAGATGGCAGCTACAATATGGTGGCCGATGACGGGCAAATCTGCGGCACCGCACCAGAGTGGGGGTATCCTCTGTGGTGCTGCCAACAACTGTGGCTGAGATCGGGCAATCTCGCCTGGTTACAGAGGTTGTATCCCGGCGCCGCTGCATACGCGCGCTGGTGGCTCGATCATCGCCGCGACGCTGAAGGCTGGGAAGTATACGGATGCTCTTGGGAGAGCGGTCAAGATGTGTCCAGCCGCTTTGGCCCTCAGCAGACCGGCGGCACTATCATCCAACACCTCCGCCCGGTCGATCTGCAGGCCAGCATCGCTCAGAGCGCCGCCATCTTGGCTTCCTGGGCCGAACTGCTCTCTACTGCGCACACCGATGAAACGTTGTCCAACCCCTACCTCGCTGACATCGCTTTCTGGCAGGAGATCGCTGGCGAGTTTACGGTCAAAACCCAGCTGATGTGGCACAATAGCTGGTTCCGCGATTACGACTCGGTACGGCAGGTCTGGTCCAGCGAACGTGATGCCATGCATCTCGCGCCGGTCTTTTGTGGCGTCGCAGCCGATGAGCATATCGAGCAACTGCGGTCCACGCTTGCCGAGCCACCACGCCACAGCAGCCAGTGGGCACCTCTGAGCTGGCCACCAGTAGTTCTGACGCTGATTGGTGCGACCGCTGCCGCGCAGATGCCTGGTGAAGCGGCTGAACTGGCCTACCGCTTTATCGACGCCTCCTATCGGAGCACTGACAGCCGCGAATTGGACGAATATGGCGGCCTGCCCGGCGTGACGCGTGAATACCGGCGCACGATCCAGCGTGGCAAATGGGGAGAGATCGACTACGCCAACGCAGGCATCGAGGGCTATGGCTGGGGTGCGCTCAGCATTCATCTACTGATACGCCATCTGCTCGGCCTGTGTGCTACAAATCCCGATACCATCGTCCTGGCGCCGACACTGCCGCAGACCCTGCGGCGCCCTGGCACAACCTATACCGTCGCGCCCATTCCCTGGGGGAAGCATATGCTGAGCTTCACCTGCCAGGTGAAAGACGCGCACAGCTACGGTGCAACCCTCCAGGTGCGTCCACGCGCACAGACAGGTGAGCTGGCCCAGCAGACTGAGGCTCCATCAGAGGCAGTTGGCGAGCAGGAATATCACTGGGAAGGAACCTGGGGCGAAGAGCGAATATTTCAACTGGGCCACTGACTGTTGATTAGAGGAATGATGTAAATTTGGAAATTCCGTGGCTCGCCTGCAATTTATGTGAAAGCGATAGCAGAGATTTCGGATCCAATCGGAGCTCTCTTTTCTCCATGTCCTATCTCCGGATCCAGATTCACGGAAATCGCGGGTGAGCCAACAATCGGTATGGGATCTATCAAGATGCTATATCTCTTTTTATCAAAGCAATAGACCTCGATCCGACCAACCCGACAGCATAGATTTATCTTGGACAAATCTATGCACAAGTGAACCAGGACCCTACTCGAGCAAAAGCTACCTGGGAGCAAGAACTTACAAATGTTACTGATGAGAATGCAAAAGGAAAACTCGATCAACTGATAAATTCCTTGTAACCACGTCCAAATAACAGTGCTTTCACCAGCTATAGGATATTTTAGCGGTGTTTTTGCTCCCTTTTGTCGGTTTTGAGGCTAAAACCGCGCCGTAAAAGGAATATTCTGCGACGTGAGCCACATCGAATGCTAAATAATTTTCTTAACTTCATCGATCAAAGACTTTATTTCATCGTCTGAAGCGCCGGTAGCATGGGAACACTTATTTCTGATGCTTGCTAAATATGTAATGCGGTTCATTTCTACAATATCGAACTTCCCTGCTGAACGAAGAAGCTGTGCTACTGGTTGAATAGTATCTCGTGGGCCATAAGTGATCCCATCTATATCACATAATGTTTTTAGGTGCCTTTCTAAGGCGACACCTGCAATTACTCCGGCAGCGCGAGAAAAACCACCTACAAAAAGGGCTTCTGCTTGGTCGATTTCCGTCTTTACGACATCTGCGGAGATAAGTTTCCTGAGATTTAGCTCTTTGATTTCCACAACATCTTGCACACTTAGAAGAATATTGCGTTGTCGTTCAAACGCATTTAAGAGTCTTTCGAGAATATCACTTTTGCTATTTGTTCCAGGATCGCCCTTGAATTGTAAGTAATCAATAATGCCTTCTTTGGAACTCTTATTTTTTTGATATTCATAATATAGACTAAAATCACTCGTCCTCTCAGGGAGGTCATCTTTAATCAGTTGGTAAGCAGCAGAATACCAGCCTTCGTATTCTCTTAAGATCTTTCGTCTCGCTTCTCTTTGTTCTGAAGTAAGAGAGTTCCACCACCTCTCTTCATAATACTCGTCGTATGTTCCTCTTGTTTGAACTTCAATAGAAGTATTTTCAAATAATTCAATCACTTGATATTCAATCGCACCAGCACGTTCTTCAAGTTCTTTAATCTTTCTTTTAAGAATATCAATGTTACTCATGGCAATTGGCTCTTCTTTCTTCTAGAGTCCGAATCCATTTTGATATGGAATATGAATAGCTAACAGCTATGCGATCTCTATAAGCGACATCTGGATATTTCCAACTGACGGTATCTCACCTGAGTCATATGTTATTACTCTGCCTCGTGTTTTGATATTGAATTTAGAGACAATGGAGGGGTGAATGATGCGTGTCTTCCAGGTGACTGTCATATCAGCTCGGTAAATTTCACAACCTTCAATAATTAACTCTTGAGGCTGAAAAAGCACCGATTGAGTTATCTTGTAACCGCCAGCATCTTCGAAAAAGGAGTCGGCTGGTGCGCGCTGCATAGTTGCATCAATAAGCTGTTGTCTAATTCTCTCGTTCACGGTTCTCAGCAAAAGGTGCTCATTTCTATAGAGGGCAAAACTTTCATCCGTGAGCGTCGCTGGTCTGGCAGTCGCACCAGGCCGATAGATGAAATTGGTATGTGAATTTACATCGGTGTTTATGTTGATAGAAAAATCCGCAATGAGGGATGTGGAAGTATCAAGTTCGTCAGTTGCGATAAGCAGCGTAATCCTCTTATCTTGTTTTGCCTGCGCTTCCGCATCGCTGGTAAAGCTCTTTGCGACAAAAAAGCCTTTCGTGGCCCGTGTAACTTTTATTTTCTCTGTGAAGACGATGATCTCATTTTTACCTCCTTTTTGTTCCCAGTTCTTACACTCAAAAATATAGACCGCGTCATACCCGTTACCAGGATCAACAGTAATGTAAATATCAATTTCGTGCTTTACGCCGTTGTCGTCGATAATTTTCTTTGGTTCGATAGTAACGGTTGCTTCTCTCGTCGCAGGATTTGTGCCTAAAATGAATGTTTCAAGTAACTCAACTGCCCTTTCAAGAGCATCTCCTTTTATCTGTGCATTAGTGCGTGGCATTATAAACTCTCCCTATCACTCGAAACTTGTTTTATTGGTCACTTAAATTGTTCGCTTTTTTTGAGATGACCCAGGAAACCATAAAAATCCTGTGGCTTTCCAATGGAGGTCAGTGCTCCCCAATAAATAGTACCGAACTTTTTGCCATAATGTTCTGTCAGGTAGTCATACATAATATTGAGTGGGTGATTAGTGAGCCTAATTGTTTGCTCTATTCCATCTTCCATATCAATAGTAAGCGCTGGTGGTGGTAGTGGTGGTGCGGCGTCTTCTTTCTCGTCTAATAACTTTGGGGAAAATGTCTGTGTGATATATTCTGCATCTTCTCCCGGCATATATCCTTGCAGCACTTTCTCGATAATCTCTATCTGCTCTTCTGATATTCCCAAGTCCGTCCGTAATCTCTGCTTAATAAGTTGGGACATATCCAACTTTTTGATTTTCTTTGACTTTTTGCTCATCTCAGCCCTTGCCCTTCTTTTCGAGCAACGTTTGTGCATGTACACTACGCCGTATTGCCGAACTACCTTTACTCATCCGATTCAGATGAATTATCCTCACCGTCTATGTAACCACCCGCTGCCTCTATGCTTGGTAAATCCTGTGGGAGTTTACTCAGCGCCTCCCACATCTCAACAACGTCAGGGCGATACTCGCGCAACTGGCCCTGAAGTCTCATCTTGAGAAAGCCTCTTTTTACCAGTTGACCAAGTGCTTGCTGCTGCAGCTCCTCATCTGGTACAGAGGCAGGTAAAGCTCTAAAAATTTCCTCTGCGCGTAGATAGTTTAATTTTCCTGTGGTATGTTTCGTAAACCAGGGTGTATCTCTCAGAGAGAGATGCCAGGCAGTGATAAGGATATATCCCTGGTAACGGCTTCGTTCGCAGATCAGGGTAAACGCTAGTTGTTGGGTTTTTATATCTGGGAATCGAAGCACATAATCATACTCAATCTGCTCTAAGGTATTCATTGGCTTAAAGCAAGCATTTTTTGCTTCTCGGACAGCATGAACATTCAAACGATAGCGATAGACATCTGGCGTTGAGAGGTCAAGGTCAAGGAAGCCTTTACCTGCCAAGTGCGTTAGTGTTTCGTCCAGCTCCTCAACATCCCATACCAGCATTGCTGCACACATTTGTTCTGTTGACTTGCTCAACCAGGGCATTTCTTCGGGGAAATCTCACGGAAATGCTCACCCAGAAGTGCCAATACAGTAGAGTCATGTGAGTCCTGGCGGGAAAGGACAAATGGTGCTCGGATACATGATAAGACCTGGCCCCATATCCCTTTGAAAAAGCTCACTGTATTCCCCTACTGCAACAGCATGTTCAAAAGGGTACTCTGTTTCTGCAAACGGGACATTCTTGTCTCTGGTCCAGGTATTGAGGCGTGTTATTCGATTGTGAGAATGGCGCTGTTTTTTTGGGGTGGCTTTTTTGCTTTCTCGCCATCTGCTACCTTCCTTCTCGTAGATCACAATTATAGGGAAGAATATAGCATACATGCAGATATTAGGGAAGTGATTTCCCCTAGCGGTTTCTATGCTCCCCACAGTCTTTTTAGTCGGCTGTTTTCTGAAAGATATGTACTATTTCCTTGCTCTTCAGGGAAGCTGGGAGTATACTTCGTAGCTATGGAATTAGATGATGTAAAAACGCTCACGAGAAAACTATTGGCTGCGACTCATCGGCTTGCCAATGGTCCAAATACATATAGCCCTCCATCTTTGTTTGCAATAGTTGCAGAGGGAACATTTAGACGTGACTACCTCACGCTTTATACAATGCTCTACCTGGCTGAGCATGAGAAACCGGAAGCAAGAACCGCCTTTGCAACAAGTTGTATGGATTTATGTAGACGGGTTCATGAAGATTTAATCAGCCTTGAATATATGCTCTTCGAAGATAAAGAAGCATATGCAAATAAGTTCATTGATTATGCTGCCGTTGAGCGGAAACGAGAGAGTGACTACCTCGAATCAGTGGGCGCTCCGCTCGATCCGCAATCTAAACAGAAGATAGATGAAAAGTACGACGAGGTAAAAGATCAGTTTTTGGACCAGAGTGGTAAAGCGAAGAGAAAAGGCTGGGCTGAGCTTACCGACTTTCTGAAATCAGAAGGGATTATCGACTCTCAGGTAGAGCAAAAGATTGCAATAGAGCTGAACAAAAGATATACAAACGTGGATGGACAGCCCCGCCGAGCATGGGCCGGGTTAGACGTCGAAGGCATGATCGAAGAGTTAGTCAAAGGTGGCGTTATTGATGCCTTTCAGCAAGGAGTGCTCATACAGACCTATCTTAAAGGCAACGCTAAGAACCACTTTTCCCCATCTGACATTCAGACGTTCTTGCATAACGAGTTTTATACGCAAACAAACGATGACGACCTTTTCTTGAGTATGGTAGTTACTACCATTGCAATTACGCGCATGGCGAGGATACTTGCTGATGAGGTAGCGGATTCTGAGGAAACTATACAACGTCTTGAGGAAATAGGACAAATGTTCAAAACTGCACACTTGCCTCCACAGGAATAACAAAGCCTTTCAGGAAAAGAGCGTGATCGTCCTAGCATAAGCCCTCTTCTCCCTATCCCCTGCGCATCTTCTTTTTAGCCTTTCTATACGCCATGAGTACTCTGGCAACATTCCCCAAGGGCATTTCGGTTTCCTCTGCGACAGCAGAGAGTAACTTGTATTGGCCTTTTCCTAATACCCCATCTATGAATCTTTTTATTAGCTCTGTTTCTGGAACCTCTTCCTTTGTTTGGTGCTCACGGAACTCGCTCAGCGTTTCTCCCATCACACGCTGGAAAGCATAACTAATAGTGGCCTGTTTTAGTCCATACCTTTGTGCCAGCTCTGTCTGAGAGATATGGTTTTTGGTGATCTCTTCAACAATGTTTTTTTCATCCGTTGGCGATAGTTTTCTGCTCGACATATGGTCAGGGCCATTATAACAAAGAGTGAAGTAAAGCTGGCGACAGCCTCTATTGATTAGCAGAGCTCATCTATTCGTATAGTCCAAGGGATTCTCCCCCTCGAGATATTTTTCCTCTTACTTGCCTGCTGGCTAAAGGAGAGAAAACGCTGGACTATGCGAAGTAAAAATGTGGCGTGTGTGTCGCTATGCAACGACAATAGGAAAGAACCAGGGTAGCGCCCCCCTGTGTTCTTATGAAGCAACAAAGCAGGAAAGTAGATACTCCCCTGCTTTGTGCTCTTACTGCCTCTGTTTCCCTGTTACTGTA
>WNFI01027613.1_pt1 | contig 25734 bp, 27 predicted proteins | sample 5400471 | NCBI WGS metagenome assembly WNFI01 (sample SAMN13153348, study PRJNA577476) | soil metagenome | isolation source: 100 cm saprolite on Douglas fir-dominated hillslope | place: USA:California | collected 2013-09-17 | reverse complement strand
GCTGAAAATCGTCTACGATCTCTTGCTCTACAAAGCATTTGTAGCCATTCAGCCGCCCGAGGAACAGAGTCGGGGTACGGAAGTCTAGGAATATCCTAAGGTTCTCGTTGTCAGATTTATTCTCGTTCCACCGCGATCCTTACGATTTGTTCAGCAAATCTTAAGTAGCTTTGTAGGCCCAGCCGGTGTACGAGAGTACTGAACTTGTTCTACGCCTGCAGGACGCATTCATAGTCATTCCCGTCTCCCTAGGGGGCAGCTTGGAAACCCGCGGTACCTGAGAAACAAAGCTGCCGAAGTCAAGGAGGAGAAACTTCATGAAGCTGTTTTCTGTACTTATTCTGACTGTGCTTGCGTCATTGAGTACCCAAGCCTATGCGCAAGACCATGTTCCCCTCCGACTCATCCAAACCATTCCCATGCCGAACGTAAAAGGCCGCATTGACCACATGGATGTGGACGTGAAAGGCAAGCGGCTCTTTGTGGCCGGGCTTGAGAATGGCTCAGTCGAAGTGGTCGATCTGCAGGCCGGCAAATGGTTGAAAAGCATTCCTGGTTTTAAGAAAACACAGGGTATTGCCTACGTTCCATCCCTCAACAAGTTGTTTGTGGCCAGTGGAGTTGACGGGATACTCCGGGTATTCCGCGGCGACACGCTCGAGCTGCTGGAGGCGGTCAAGCTGGATCTAGGGCCCAACCGTGTTGCGTACGATCCGCATACCCAACTTCTGTACGTTGGATACGGAGGCAAGGATGCGGGTAAGGACTATGGGGAAATCGGGATTATCGACGCCAAGACGGACAAGCACCTCGGCGACGTCAAAGTGGAAGCTCACCCTTCGGAACTTCTGCTGGATGAATCGGGCAAGACCTTGTTCGTCTTCGTTTCCGTCGCAAGCGTAGTTCAAGTTGTGGATACGAAGAAACGCGAAGTTGTGTCCACGTGGCCTACCAGCAGCAAGCGGAACGGCGACGGAGCCCTTGACGAAAAAAACCACAGGTTGCTTATCGGCACGCGCACTCCCCCGCAGATGATTGCCATGGATTCTCAGACCGGCAAGGAGGTAGCGAACCTTTCCACCGTCGAGGGTATGGACGGGGTCTATTTCGATACTGCGCGCAAACGGGTCTACGTTTCCGGGGGCCGCGATAATGACGTCGGGTACATCTTCGCCTACCAGCAGAAAGATGCAGACCATTACGAAACCATCGGGAAAATACCCACAAAACCAGGGGCCGGCACCTCGTTTTGGTCCCCTGAGCTGAATCGCTACTACGTCGCGGCACCTGCTCATGAAAACGATGGGGCCGCCATTCTTGTCTTCGAACCAGAGTCTTGAAACTCTTCGGACGCGGTGGATTATTAGAGGAAGGAAGCAGTAACAGAATCTCTCTCAGGAGGAGATATGAAGAAGTGGTTAGCGGTTGGTTTGGTGGGATTGGGTGCTTTGGGCTTGCTTATGATGAGAAATACAAAGACTGCGATCGCGGCGCCGCAGGCGGCGACACGAGAACTTGCGCCGTTGCAGCTCATTCAAAAAATACCGGTGCGCGGTGTCGAAGGTCGTATCGATCATTTCACGGCATTCCCCAAACGCCGGCTCCTGATTTTTGCCGCCCTGGGCAACAATTCGATGGAGATTGTGAATACCTTCCAGGCCAAAGTCGTTCAGAGCGTCAAGGGGTTGAACGAACCTCATCGTAGGCGGCATCGCTATGATCGATGCAGTGACCGAAACTCATGTCGGCAAGGACCTCAAAGGCAGTGGCGGTCACTCCGAGTCGTTCCAGTTGGAGAAGAAGGGGTCTCGCATTTTCGTCAATGTTCCTGAGGACGGAAGTGTGGTCAATGTGATCGACCGCAAAACCGGCGAGTTGACCAAATGGGGGCTCAACGGTGTGAAAGCAAACTATCCCATGGCCCTCGATGAAGACAATCATCGGCTCTTCGTTGTCACTCGCAGACCTCCGTTCCTAATGGTGCTTGATACCGATACCGGCAAGGAAGTCGCGAGAGTGCCGGTGGGAGGATCGTGCGACGATGTCTATTACGACGCGGAGCGCAAGCGCATTTATGCGCTCGGCGGCGAAGGATTTATCAGCGTGGTCCAACAGAATGACCCGGACCACTATACGCTGTCCGCAAATATCCCCTCTGCAATTGGCGTGCGCACGGGCATTTTCTTTGGAACGAGCTTGTACGTCGGCGTGCCGGCGTCGGGACTGGAACCCGCGCAAATATGGAATTATGCAGTGCCCGAATAGCGTGTAAAAGAGCTAAGGCCCTGGCACGTGCGAACGCCGAATTATGAATTTATGAGACGCGGGATTGACGGACCACAAAGCCAGGTTCCATGAGCAACGTCTCCCGCAGCCAAGGCAATTTAGCGTGCGGGCTTCTTAGTCTGTGTGTCTTGTTATTTCGAGCGTCTGGGGCGAACGCCGAAGCTCCACCCGCGAAGGGCGAGTCCGCGCGGATTAGTGCGGAAGCAACTCCTGTCGATCACGCCCCAAAGCTCGACGGAACCTTGAACGACCCGCTCTGGCAATCCGCCAAACCCATTACGGAGTTCCGTCAACGAGAACCCCACGAAGGCGAGCCGCCAACCGAGAAGACAGAAGTACGCATTCTCTACACGCGACACGCCGTGTATTTCGGGATTTATTGCTATGACTCCGAGCCCTCCCGGATCATCGCGACCGAACTCCGGCGGGACGTAAGCCAAGACTTGGACGACCACTTCGAAATCCTGATCGATTCGAACCACAATCGCCGTGGCGCCTACGTATTCGAGGTCAATCCACTTGGTACCCAAAACGACGGCCTCATCGTGGAGGAGCAAGGAGACACAAATGGAGGAGACTTCGACCGGGGGTGGGACGGAGTGTGGACGTCAGAGGCGCGCATCACTCCTGACGGATGGACCGCGACAATAGAAATTCCATTCACAACCCTCAATTTCAGTCACTCCAGCGATGTGGCCTGGGGTTTGAATTTGAAGCGCTTCATCCGTAGAAAGAACGAAGAAAGCCTCTGGAGCGCTTATCGACGAACTTTTGGGATCACCAAGGTCTCGGAGGCGGGAGAATTGCGGGGCATCAAGGACGTCGGAAGTGGACGACTCTTCATTGTGAAGCCATTTGGTCTGGGCAGGTATGACAAGCAGACAGGGCGGAACCCCAAATTCCCGCTGACGGGCGGAGTCGACATTAAGTACGGCCTTACTGCAAATCTGGTCTTGAATCTGACGGGGAACACGGATTTTGCCGATGCCGAAGTCGATCTTCAGCCGTTCAATCTCACACCGTTCAAGGTCTTCATTCCGGAGAAGCGTCAGTTCTTTCTCGAAAACGCAGGGATATTCAACTTCGACATCGGCGACCAGGATCAATTGTTCTTCAGCCGTCAGATTGGAATTGATCCGATAACCGGCCAAGAGGTGCCCATCAATGGCGGAGCCAAACTAACCGGAACGTTTGGCCGGATGGAGGTGGGCGTGATGGATGTGGACACGCGTTCCAGTGGACCCAATCCCTATGCAAACTATGCCGTCGCACGAGTCAAAGAATCACTCTGGGCCGGCTCTTACATCGGTGTGATGGGCATTGACAAGCGATCGGGGAATATACAGGACAGTTTCAATCAGACGGGAGGCGTCGACACCCGTCTCATCTTCTACAAAGACTGGTTCGTGGACGCTCACATGGCTGGAACGCGATCACCGGGAGACCCAAGCGGGGCCAGTGATGTGGGGGCATCGCTGTCGTACCGATCGAACTGGCTCGACGGAATCGTCGAGCGAAGAAAAATTGGCACCAACTTCAACCCGGAAGTGGGATTTATTGAAAGGACCGATTCAAACGAGACGTATGGGGATTTAACTTTTAAAGTCAGACCCAACATCGGTGGTGTGCGCGAGTTGCAATTCGAGGGATTTCTTCTTCACGCCCCAGATACTCATGGCCAAGTCTCCACTCAGGAATGGCAAAACACTTTTCGGGCCGACTTCAACAACGGCGCGTACACCGACGACGATATCGTAGACGTGTTTACGCAGCGGATCACGACGCCATTTCACATTTACAAGAACGTGTTTATTCCGAACGGTCTGTACCAATTTGCTCGTCATCAACTTACTTACGGGTCCGGGCAAGACCGCCGATTTACTTACAATTTCTTCGAACGTTTTGGCGGCTATTACGGAGGAACTCTGAATGAATTTCGTGTGCAGGCCAATTATCGGCCCACAGTGAAGTTCTCGATTTCCGCTTCCGAGACTTGGGATCGATTTCGATTGCCACTTCTGCTGAGCGGTGATTTTTCGGTCGTGCTGGCGAGCTTACAAGGCAACTATTCGTTTAGCCGCTTCTTGACGTTTGCCAGCCTCATTCAGATGGATACTTCAAACACGCAAGCGGTCAGTGCCAATTTGCGTTTGAGGTATAACTACCGGCCCGACAGCGACCTCTACATCATCTACAACGTCGGAACGCAGTTCGCTAGCATCGCCCCGGCGAATCCCCCACAGGTTCGCGAGACGCGCTTTGCCGTGAAGTGGACTTATTCTTTCGCGCCATGAATTCCGAACTGGGAACCGTAGCATAGTCGTAGTATCGATTGCGCCGAAGGCCGGCGAAAAGCGATGTTTAAAATCCTAGGAACACATGCCAAGGTCATCCCAACTCACATGGTTTGTAGGAGGAAGTTGTGAACTATGGGGCTCGATTTCAGTCCGTCCTAGTGGCGTTATTTCACCTTGTGTCGACATCCTGACACTTGGAGGCGCTCATCGCGATTCCCCGTCAAACCTAAGATTTTCCAACTCGTTCATTCTGATAGCTGGGGGCGCGCACATCCGGCGCCCGCGGGAACTCCACCAGAGTGGTGCGACGCATGCAATGCCTCTGGGCGAATGGGATGCCCCAGGATCTCAGTCGGTCAGGGAGTTAGCGGACTTTTGCAAACTCTCCAGCTCTCTCCCTTTTCGTCATTGGATGGTGCATGTCTCTTTGCTCATGCACTTCCTCATTTATCTGGCAAACCGAACACCATAAGGAGGCAGAGTTTTGAGATTAGAGTTATCAATCGACAGCAAAGGGTCACCGCCGTCAGGGCCGAATTGGCATGGCCGCAATATGAGGACAGTGTGCTGCATTGCCCTGTTTGCCGGTTTCGCTATCCAGACATCTGCCCAGGAAAAACAGGCGCTCAGGCTGGTGCAAACGATTCCGTTGCCGGGGGTCACAGGACGCCTCGATCACATGGGCGTGGATCTGGAAAAAAAGCGCCTGTTTGTGGCCGCCGTTGCAAACAATACCTTGGAAGTTGTGGACCTGGTTGGCGGGAAAGTGATCAAGAGTCTCTCTGGATTCAAGGACACGCAGGACGCGCTGTTCCTGGGCGGCGACTTCAACAAACTGTATGTGTCCAGCCTCGATGGCCATGTGAGGGTTTTCCAAGGCGAGAGTTTCTGGCTGGTTCAGGACTTCAAGATCGAGCCTGATCCGAACCGTCTTTTCTATGACCCTACTACCAACCTCATCTACTTTGGCTACGGCGGGCAGAATGCAGGATTCGATGCGTATGAACGCGTGGGTATCCTGCAGCCGAAGCGTGGCGCGGGATACGACCAGCTTGTCGCGGACATGATCGCCCCGACGCCGCGCCCCGGTCATCTCGCCGAGATCGCGATGGACGACAACGGAATACTTCTTGTTTGTGACTCCCGGGCGGACCGAATCTATCAGTTCGACACCTTGAAGCGCGAACTCATCAAGAGTTGGCCCGCCAGAGGTGACGGTGCAGGAGACATGGCGCTCGACCGGACACGACACCGCTTATTTGTTGGCACGAGGATTGCGCCGGAGATGACCGCCTACGACAGCCTGTCGGGCAAGGAAATCCAGAGCCTGCCTGGGCCGGAAACAATGGATGGGGTGTATTACGACGCTAACCTCAAGCGCATCTACATGACAGGCGGGCGTTGGTACGGGACGCCGGACGCATCGCCCGGCTGGGTCTACGTCTACCAGCAGAAGGACCCCGACCACTACGATCTGATCTCCAAGGTCAAGACCAGACCCGGTTCGGGCACTTCGCTCTTGGTACCCCAATTCAATCGCTTTTATGTCGCGTCTCAGGCGTTCGGCGATCAAGAAGCCGCAATACTGGTATTCGAGCCCGTGCAATAATGATTCTTGGCTGATCTGCGGTCAGCTCATGGTAACCGAATCGCAAGATCATCAGTTGACCGATGGGTTCGGGCAAGATCGAAGGTTCACTTACAATTTCTTCGAACGCTTTGGTGGTTATTACGCAGGGACTCTGAATGAATTTCGCGTGCGGGTAAACTATCGTCCGACTGCGAAGATTTCGATCTCCGCTTCAGAGACCTGGGATCGATTTCGATTGCCGTTGCCCAATGGTGATTTCTCGGTGGTGCTAGTGAGCTTGCAGGGGAATTATTCCTTTACTCGTTTCTTGACGTTCACGAGCCTAATTCAGGTGGACACGTCGAACACACAAGCAGTGAGTGCCAATCTTCGCCTGAGGTATAACTATCGGCCTGACAGCGATTTTTACGTCATCTATAACTTCGGGACGCAATTCGCCAGCATTGCCCCGGCGCCCCCCCACAGGTTCGTAAGACCCGCTTTACGGTGAAATACACTTACTCTTTCGCCCAGTAGGGAAGTGTTTCAAAGGCCGACATCCATCCGGCTCGAATACGCCGTCTTTTCAAGAAGTTAGCCCAATCCGTGGTTTGGCCCCTAGGCAACAAACAACCTACTCTAAACGAACAATATGCTTGACATATAATCCAGCATGCTTTACTCTGCTCGGACCTCTATTGGAGGTGTCTGGCTATGCATCCCGAGTCCAGTGTTGTTGATGAAAAACAAAGGAACCCTCTACTCCAATTCTATCTTTCCGCACTAGGCTTCGCGGCCTCTCTCGTCGTGATCGAGTACTTGCATTCGCCCTGGCGAGAAATACTGCGCGTGCTCATGATCGCCATCGCCGGTTTTGCCGTCTGGACCTTGATCCGCTTTTTAAAAGTGGCCGACGAACGGCAGAGGCGGACTAACTTCCGAGCGTTGCGCTTCGCCTTTGTGGCTGGTTTGGTTCTTTCTCTTTTTGGCGGCTTCGTCCAGGGGTTTGGCGTTCTTCATGTTTCCTGGATTGGCGTCGTAGGGCTCCAACTCATCCCCTGGAGTTTCGGTCTGATTCTCTATTCTTGGCGGCAGCAATGAAAACACGACTCCGCGTTTTGCGCGCCGAGAGGGAATGGTCTCAGGCGGAGTTGGCTACGGCGGTTAACGTAACCCGTCAGACGATCAACTCGATTGAAACGGGTAGGTATGACCCAAGCCTTCCTTTGGCTATCAAGATCGCGCGGCTTTTCGGCAAGCACGTCGAGGAAGTGTTTCTCTACGAGGAAAGCGCGCTAGCGGCTCCAACCGACACTGACTATTAGTTTGAATTCGAGCGCCACGATGTTCAGCAGTTCGTACTGCCGAGCCTTTCTCCACAAACGATGCTCGAAGACTGTTTCCGTCTACGTCTTCAGGTAAACGGGGAGGAGTTTCTCGATGTCCCGCGCCTATGACATTTCTGACTTCGCTGCGTTTCTCAGGAAGCATGGCACTTCTGGGAGTGACCGCTCAGGTCGAACAGAAGAGCCCTTGCGAGAGGGCAGTTAGCGGACTCGACCAGATCGCGATAGGCAACAGCATTCGAATCAGTCGCGCAACGGATATGACCGGTCGCGAACGATCTATCGCGGCCGCAACCGCGAGTATTCCTTGCGGGAATCGGAAGTCCAAACACTCACCGACCTGGGCAAGTTCCGCATGGTCCCGGCAGACGACCTCGCACGGTTTGCCTACCGAGGCGACCGCTCGCATATGGAGAGTGATGTTCACAGTCTCAGCCGGCAGGGCCTGATCGAGCAGCGCAGCATCGACGGCCACTCGTCATATTCAACCAGAGTTCTGACTTTGACAAAAGATGGTCAACGACTTCTTGAACGAGCACAACTCGTCTCCAATCGGCAGGCGATTTATCACGGCCTCGTAAAGCCCAAGGAAGCACGGCACGACGCAGATCTTTACCGGCTCTACCACAAGGTCGCTAGGGAAATTGACGATTCGGGTGGCAAGGTTCGCCGTGTCGTCCTTGACTACGAACTCAAACATGAGCTCTACAGGAAGCTGTCTCGGGTCGATCCCAACAAAAAATTGGCCTACGAGCGAATCAGAGTCGCAAGCGAATGCGACCTCAAAGTTGTGAACGACAAGATTCCTGTCCCTGACCTTCGGATCGAATACGAGGACGAGTGCAGAGAAATCCGACGCCTTGACCTCGAAATTGCCACGCGTGATTATCGCCCCCAGGGACTCGCCGAGAAAGCCAAAGCCGGATTCCATCTCTTCGCCCGGCAGCAAGACCATCCAAGGCTGCGCCGCATTCTCGATACCCAGGAAATCACTGCGAGGATATTCTCCCTATGAGAATCCTTCCCATCTACACCCAGCCTCTTATGGGATTTGGCTACACCGAGGAGGAGTCCCGTTTCCTCTACCTTGTGGCCACGCATTCCGGCTATTTCACCTGCCAGCAGTTCCTCAAGTTCATCCAGGCAAAGCCCGGCAAACGCAGCATTGCCTTTGCTCGTAAAGTCACCGAAAAGAAGCACGCCAGCTCGAAGGAATACCTGCGGAATGGCCGCGTCTTTCACCTTTTCTCGCGAAATCTGTATGAAGCCATCGGCAGGGACAATGTCCGTTTCCGCCGTCAGCACTCAACCGAGTACATCCGCAAACGGCTCATTGGTTTTGACTTCATCCTCAGAAATCACGATTACACCTACCTCGAATCCGAGGAGCAAAAGCTCCGCTACTTCTGCGATCAGCTCGGTATCGACAAGAGGATCCTTCCCGCCAAGCGTTACTCCGGGGCCATCAAAGATAAATTCACCGACCGCTATTTCGTGGACAAATTCCCCATGTTCTACAACCCCACCTCCGCTACTCCTCCTGTGGTGACGTTCAGTTTCATCGATCCTGGGTATGAGAGCCTGGACAGCTTCCGAACACACGTGGACGCCTATCTATCCCTATTCACAAAACTCCCCAGGGTCACTCTCTATTACGTTGCCACCCGAGACACGAACTTCGAACGCGCGCGGAAGTTCTTCATCTCGACGTTCGAGAGACTTTGGAACCCCGATGGGTCATCCGGCTTACTCGATTATTTTCGGACGCGGCGGACATGGGACGCAAAGAACTACGGCAAGCTGAGTGACCACGACCTCATCTTCTTAAATGAAGCCAAGGCCAAATTTGGCAGCCCTGGAATCGAACACCTCTACCGAACGTGGCATGCGGGAGAGATCAATGAGCAGGTGGTTCGCGCGGAGTATCCGAAGTTCAGGATGCCCCAGGAAGTCCGGTTTATCTCATCCACAGTGAATGGGCAGGCGGCGTTGTTTGAACGCCATCCGCGTCAGCAACTCAACCTGGCCGTGAAAAGTTCGGGGGGAGCATCTTTCCCAGGAGATTTCACCTCCGGGTTCACCCCGACGTTGAGATAAGAGACAGAAGGACAAGGCAGATGCGTGAGAGACGGCTGGTGAACGGAGAGAAGGGAATCAGAAATTCTGTAGGACAGCATGTCAGACAAAACCGCAAAGGAGGAACAAGGAGAAAGCATGGCAATCATCAAGGCACCACCCAAGCAACCAAAGTCAGTGACGATCCAGGCTCGAGTCGAGGAGTCGGTGAAAATGCAGCTCGATCAATACGCAAAATTCATCGACTCAACCCCGTCTTACGTCATTACGGAGGCTCTGAAAGTCCTATTCAAGCGCGACGATGAGTTCAAAGCCTGGCTAGGCCAACACGCCAACGAACAGAATCAACAACAGATTCAAGGAGAGGCTCTCACAAAGACTGCGTAACAACATGAAGACCCGTCCAACACAATTCGGTGTGCGCGAGAATACAGCGTCGTCAAGACAGCATGCCCCGCGCCGTGCAATGAATGCTTCGGTTCTACGCCCCGATCCGATGTTTGGGACTGAGCAGCAAGATAGGAGGACGCAAGAACCGCCATCTCCAATCAAAGAGACATTCGAATTGTCACTCACAGAGCCGGAGAAAGGGGCCACAGGGGGAGGAGACAACCCAACGTTCACATCGGGGTTGCTTGGGGACGGCAAGCGACCATCTGTTGAGCGACCTTTGACGTGCAAGGAAGCAGCGGCCTTCGTGAGAGTTCATCCGAAGACGGTCAAGCGCATGGCAAGAGGCGGAGAGCTCCCAGGACATTTCCGTTTTGGTCGTTGGTTTTTCTACGCATCAGAGCTGGACTGCTGGATGAGAACAGAGTTACATTCGTCAAGTCACTCGTGCCGCTGAACATAAAAGGAGAATCTTCCATGTTCAAGCGAGCACGGCATCAATTCGGTTGGTTAGAGAAACGAAAGAGGAAACGGGGTCCAGAGGTTTGGGTTTGGCGTTACCACGCGGATGTCTCTGGCAGCGCAGGAACGAAGCCCGCGGTCGTCGTCGGAGATGTAACGAGGTATCCGACGAAATCCGAGGCATGGAAGGCTGCTGAGGGCATTCGTTTGGCAGTCGGTAATCCAATTCAACCAGATCTCGTGACTTTTGGTGGGCTCATCAATCGCTTCCTAAGGGAAGCATTGCCAGAGCGGAAAGGAACTGCCGACCGTTATCGTTCGTGGATCTTGAATCACATCAATCCACGGTGGGAAGCAGTACCTCTCTCAAACGTCAAACCCTTAGCGGTAGAGATGTGGATTAAGGGATTGAAGCTTGCACCAAAGAGCAAGGGCCATGTTCGAAGCGTGATGCACATCTTGTTCGAGTGGGCGATGCGCTGGGAACTTATGGAGTACAACCGCAACCCGATGAGTTTGCTAAAGCTCAAAGGACTCACAAAGCGAATCCGGCAACCGCGCGCTTTGTCGGTTGAGGAACTTCAAAGTCTTTGGGCGCATCTCGATGAAGACACTCGGACAATGTCGATGGTGGACGCATCGCTCGGGCTTCGGGCAAGTGAATTGCTTGGGTTGCGTTGGGAAGACTTCGACTGGAAAAGTTTGCGAGTCAAAATTCAGAGGTCGTGGGTCTACGGCAGGGTAGAAGCTGTGAAGACCGAAGGCTCAGAAAAGTGGTTGCCTCTGGACTCGAATCTCGCGGAGCTTCTTCGTCGGCATCGGGAGAAAATGCCCGATGAATTATTCAAAACGGGTTGGGTCTTCGCGAGTCCCTTCACCGGCAAGCCTTGGTGGGCGCACAAACTTGTGCGGTATCACCTCCGGCCAGCCGCAGAGAAGGCCGGCATCGGTCGGATCGGTTGGCACACGTTCCGTCATACATATTCGACTCTGTTGCATGCTTATGGGACTGACATGAAGGTTCAACAAGAACTGCTGAGGCATTCCGACATTCGAACCACGATGAATATCTATACGCACACAGTGTCACCAGCGCTGCGAGAAGCGAATAGCAGAGTCGTTCGAATGATTTTGCCTGAAAGAAAAACGGCGTGAAATTGTTCACAAAAACACGGGGGCAATCCGGGGGCAGCAGTAGTTCCGGCTCAAGACAACAAACGACTTACGACTACAACACGTTCCGCAGAGTTCCTTTAGATTCTGCGCCTTGATAAATTCGATCCCCACCGCCCCTACCAACCTTGTGTCATATCAAGACGTTAGGTGACAACGCCTGTTCCAATTGGAACATTTGTTCCAATTGACCGCTTCGCGATGCGTTCCATCGAGTCACGCTGCGACTGCGGAATAACATGAGCGTAGACCTTCAACGTCGTTCTGACGTCGGCGTGTCGCATCTGGGTCTGCAACACGGTTATGGGTTCACTCTGCGCCAACTCCGTTGCCAGGCCATGCCGAAAAGCGTGTAGGCCCACATTTTCGGCAGGAATCCCAAGCCTTCGGAGAATCGGCTTCAATCCCGAGCGAACCACGTTGTTTCTTGATCTGGCGAATCCGTGCTTCCGTGGAGCTGGAAAGAGAAGTTGATTCGAGTTCTGTTTCCAGTGCCGCTTCAGGTAATCACCCAGCATTGTCTCCAAATAGGAAGGCATTGGAAGCAAAGCTACAGATTTCCTGGTCTTCGGTTGACGGACCTCTCCAGTCAGATCATCTACAGACTTGTTCACACGAATTGTCTTTCGACGGAAGTCCAGATCAGGAACCGTAAGGGCCATCAACTCACCTGCTCGAGCACCCATTACTAACGCAAGAGCAAACATGGTTTTGTAGGGCTCCTTAGCAGCACGAACGATCTGAGCGACCTGTTCAGCTGTGAAGAACGGACGCTCGGGACTTTCCGCGTTCCGGATCGTCAGGTCCGAAAAAGAAACCGGACTCGTCCTGGTCCCGCACTTTTTCGCATAGCGCAGCACTGCAAAGATCGTCTCCAAGATGTTGATCACCGTCTTCGGAGACAAGTTGTTTTGTAGCGTGGTAGCGAATCGTTGTAAGGCCCGGACGTCCAGAGCATGCGGAGCTTCCTTTGCGAAGGCTGGAAGGGCATGGGTTCGGAGGTAGCTTTCCCGCTGCCTTACTGTCGCCGGCGATAGCTGGGGAGCCACATCCTTTTTCCATGCATCAACTGCATCTCGGAACGTCTCGCCTTTTATTGGGACGGGAACGCTGCCGCGACGTCTATTGACCTCCGCCATGAACAAATCGTGTTCGCGGCGAGCGGCACGCTCGGACATGATGCTGAGATCGCCAACCAGATGACGGGCACGTTGGGTAGTGATCGTTCCGTCTGGCCGCTCAACATCTTCGTAAAACAACGTGTACGCCCTGCTGTTCTGCACTTGAAAACTACCTTTTTGAAACCGCCTCTTAGGCACTGGGCCTCTTTTCCGGCCTGTGCCCTCTGAAAGCGTTGCGGTAATGATTGTAGCATCAGCTGCCGGCAGGGCGCTCACCTCGGCGCCGACATCTTTCGGTGCCTCGCTCAAGACCGTTTGCGTCGAGCGATCAGACATGGGAGACGATCCGCATTGCTCGCTTTATCCGTTCCTACAGTCTTTCCTTATGGCTCGTTGCTCGGTGGACCTAAGTGTCCAAAGTCCGCGTCACCGTGGAAAAAAGGAACGGCACTGGTTTGTGTGCCGGAGGGCGGGAGCGACCCCACCCAACTTTTGGGCGGCTTGGCCGCAAAAAAGTGGGGTCGCTCCCGCCCGTTTCAGTCTTTTTTCCACGGTGACCTTTCCTTGCATTTCGTTCCCTATCTCCTGCGTGTCCAAGAAATTGCTCGCGCCACAGGGTGATGAAACTGGAGAAGAAGGAGGTCGAGGCTGTAATCCTTACCTTCTTCACCCTTCTTTCTCAGCCTCTCGATCATGAGCACCAACTCGACGGAGCAATTCCGTCCCGAAATGCACGGTGACGGGATGGTTGGCCCCGCCAAACTCCCCGCGAATGTCGGCCTCGGCCACTCGGCCCGCTTTCCATCCGCGATACAGATGTTCGAACCGTTCCCCGACGAATCGGGCTTTTGCTTGATTGCGGAAGATCAGCTCACCTTCGGTCACAGATGTGTACCGCTTGAGGTCCCATGCCTTGCGGATTTGGAAGTAGCGGCAGAGCTCCGCTGATACGTCGGAGCCTAGCGGAATAGCCACAACGGAATTGAATAGTTCTTTGGCCTTTTCGAAGTGAGAATCCACTCTCGCCAGATAGAGAAATCGGAACTCGGAGAGCTGCCGACACAGAGGGAGGTAAACTCTCAGATGATGGACAAATTCAGTGAGGCTTGCCTCGGGCCCTTGGAGGTAGGTAAACGTCACTACAGGCAAGGCAGAAGAAGCGTCACTACCGAAGAACATTGGGAACTTGTCGACGAAGTAGCGAACGGTGGGTTGGGAGGTTTTCTGTCCGTAGTAAATCTTTGCGGGAAGGCAGTGGATCGGCACCTTCAATTGATCGCAAAAATACGTCACCTTTTCCGACTCGGTTTCAAGGTATTCCCACTGGGGATGGGAGAGGGCAAAATCGAGGATTCCGATGCGCCGCTGAATGTATTCGAATTCGTGTTCCCGGCGGTTGCGAAGGTTCTCCCGACCGATCTGGCGGTATAGCTTGCGGGAAAAGAGGTGGTAGTGCTTCCCGTTGGTTGGGAAGTATTCGGTGCGCGCGTGTTTCTTGGTATGAAGTTTGCTCCAGAAGGTGGTGGTGCGCTTACCCCAATGGCCACAGGTGAAAGCGAGGAATTGACGTGCCACGAAGTAACCAGAATGAGTGGCCACAATGTAGAGAAATCGAGCTTCGGATTCTGTGTAACCGAGGGCTTTCAGGGCATCGACGTTCGACGGTTTGATTTTCATAGAGAGAAGAACTCCTTGGCTAATTTCGCGTTTATCAAGCACTCGGCCCCCGGAAATAGGTGATTGCGCCTTTGATCTGCCTCAAGGCACACGTCGAGCATGGGCTCCAATGGCAGGGTTCTACCTTCGCGTCCGGCCCGGGACCATTGAGCGGCACGCAATCAAGCTAGGTGGCTGACTGAAGTGGGACGGCTCCACCCAGCCCACGGGGATAATCCAGAGAGGATTCCCCTCTATATACTCAGAGGCCTCGAAAAAGGAAAACATCAACAAGAAAATCAAAAAAATCTTTGGGAGACACCACTATTGATCCAGCCGGTCTGCACCATTCAATTATCCACCGGGTTTTCTTGGACTTGGAGACCGACCGCCTTTGCGCTTCTTTCGTCTAGCTTGTCATTGTGTGGAGTATTCTGGGCTGCCGTGGGCCTTCTTTGCCCGTCGCAGTGTTTGTTCTTCAATTCACGCCGTACACTGTAAAAGTGTAGATGAAGTCCGGGCGTGCGTCTCCGCGTGCGTCCAATACCCGGATAAAGAAGGTGACAGGCGAAGTGCCAGAGCCGGGAACCTGGAAAGCGTAGTAGTCGTTGGACAAATATTGGTTGCCGGGAAGATGGTTGATGCAGGGAAGGTTGTTCGCCTGTCCGGGCAAAAGCCCATAATAACCGCAGGTTTGGTAGCGTGTACCCGTGGAATCGACAATCTCGAGAACCGGCTGCAGACTGTTAGGTTCGGGCGGCTGCCCAAGGATGGGTTGCCAGCGTGGCAGTCGAACCCCACGGGCAATTAAAAGATTTAATGACAGTGGTAGTTAAGGCTTTGTCGGCAAGATATTGTGAAGCCAAACAGGCTAAGCCAATTAGAACGCGAGCTGCTTAGAGAAGCGGACAAGCACCCCACAGCCCGTAAATCTGAAATCCTCGATCTGTGTATCGGCGAGGTCAGTCGGTCTATTTCGGCGACCTCCGGCTAGTTCAAAATTGTCGGAGAACATCTTCGTGACAAATGAGGGGCGAAATGGAATGTTATCCTTCAACGCACATGGATTTTCATCCCGAGGCTGCAAAACGATTTGATGAAGTTGGAACGGAGCTGCTCCAGATGGTTGCCCCTGTGCAGGGGAACCTCCGCCAAAGCCAAATTTTCGTCCCAACATTCAGCCGGTCGCAGACATCTCGGAGGAAGACATCATGGGTGAAGCGCGAGTGACGCGATGCATTGTCAATGGAATGCAAGAGGAGGTCGGCAGGGTCTTTTCTGCCGGCAAGAACGGGTTTGGGCTGGTTGATCCGAAGGCAGTGAGCTGTTCTACATGATGTTAGGTGTTCGGGAAGATACTAGCAGTTGCAATCTTCACTAGTCTCCAAGTCCTAGAGCGAGGCTTCTGCCGTAGGTCTGTCACCTGCGCCGCTGAAAAACAGAACCGGGTCATTCGCCTAATCTGCCCCTTCTTGACAACACCGGGTTCGGGCACAATCTGCTTGCCATCGGTCGTTACCGTGCCCTGGCCATAGATAAACCAACCGCCTTTGATCTTAGGATCGTAGGTCCAGAAGTTCACGCGACGACCGGGGAGAAGGTTCACAACATTAGGGAAGATGAAGTGACCGATTGTGAGTGACTTCATTTCCGTGGCCGCTTTCTGAGTACAGTTAACCCCCGGACTACAGTACGGGGTCAAGCACTGTTTTGAGAGCGTGGCAGGTCTTAGTCCGAGTTCGGCTGGGCGCATTGTAGGTTGGGGACATGGCTGAAACCGCCATATTGGAACGTACTGTTGTCGTGCGCCATGAACGAAGGCTCGAATATTTCACAGTCGCGTGGAATGCCATCGAACGTCTTGTGGCTGTCGCTATGGATGTGATTGCTGGGAGCATTTCACTTGTGGGCTTTGGATTCGACAGGAAACGCCCGCGCGAATTTTTGCCGATTCCCATGCTTCTTTCCATCGGCCAATGAACTTGCTCCAGTTCATTGAACTTCGTAAATTTGCAGCTCCAATTTCGCATCCGACTTGCCTTTCCCTGAAACGGCGACATAGAGTCGTTTCAGTTCGGGCACAAAAATTGACGATTTGGCACGGTAGGCCGTTGGCACTTCGGCCATGTGCTCGTAATGGTCCGCATCGCGCTGTTCAAAAACAGACGCCGCTTCACTTCCAGTCACATAAATTCGCTTACGTGAGACATCAAACGACATGTCGCTGTTGACACCGACACACGGGAGAGAAGTCACCACTTTACCCGTGTCAGTATTAAAAACAATGAACTGTGCCGGCTGACGGGTGGCGATAAATATTCGATGGTTGGGCTCATCAAGCACCATCGCATGGGCTACGTGCGCGTCCGGCAAGGGCCACCTGGCAACGAGTTGGCGAGTGTCTAGATCTACGACCCCAACCTCGTCTGTGCCCGTGAGGTTTACATACAGCTTTCTGCCCGTGCGGTCGATGACCATCCCCTCATTGGAACTTCCGGGCAGTCCCGCGACGTCACCGACGTGTTTAAAGGACTTCGTATCGATTATGCTGAGAACATGTGTCGGCGCACTGGAACCGCCTCCACTCTCCACATAGTAATATTTATTCACGGGACTAAGCACACCGTGATCTACGCCCTGGCCTAATTTAATGGTCTTGATAATCGTGTACTCTTTGCAATCGACGAGTTGAACCGCACTATCACCCCCGTCCGTGACGACTAAGTGATTGGACTCCGGTAGATAAACCATCATTAGGGGTTGTCCGAAGCCCTGAATACTATGAATCCGTTCCCCCGTCCGGAGGTCGAACACCTCGACTGTCTTGTGTTCCTCAGCCGCGAGAAACAGACGGTTACCCTTGAGGTCTAACCCGAAATGGTCGAAATCACCTGTGAAACCAGGCATAGGGGTGGTTGTGATCAACTTCAGTGGTAGCTTCTCCTGCGCCTTCACCGTCAGCGCGCACAAAGCCACCATCATCGTGCAAATCTTGAGCAATTGTCGCAATTTATTCCTCCTAGGCGGAGAGTGGTCCTGTGCGTAGTTGGAAGCCGCATGGGCTCTAGACGATGGGAAGTTACCTACGCCCAGCTAAATATAGCATTAACGGCTTGCGAATCCCTTTCCGTGCGCTCGGCAGGTTCGGCCTTTGGTATGCAGTAAAGCAGGAACACTGCTGACAATACGCTCGGTCAGAGCGCCAGAAGACCTCGGAGCAGGAATCAAACAACTTCTCCTTGAGACGTCAGCGATACGGGAACGCAGTCTCAACCATGCTCGGTGGACACAAGCTAGGGGAGCATTGGTAGTCACAAAACTCAACCATGGCTCGACGCGTTTTGAGCGTGAAGTTCCCGGCCTTCTTTCCGCGTTCGCGCGTATATTACCTTGCAGGAGCGGTGAGAGGGCACGCCTCTATGCTTGAGACTCATTTTCCGCCATCGGAAGTTGCGGCGAAGATTGCAGTGTCGCTCGGCATCGGGCTACTTGTCGGAATCGAAAGAGAGTGGTCGAATAAAGACCTCGGTATCCGGACATTCGCACTTACCGCCCTCTTCGGGAACATTGCTGCTCTCTTTGAGCCATCAATGGCGACAATGTCGTTGGTGGGCGTCTTCCTGATCATTATCTTTGCGAACGCTCGTAGCCTGTTGGTTGACCGATCTCTCGAAACTACTACATCGGCAGCGTTGCTCGTAATCTTTGTCCTCGGCGCTCTGGTCGGTCGGGGTCACCTGTTTACACCCGTTGCGGCAGCCATCCTGACGACGATGCTGCTGGCTGGAGGATCAGAAGTCCTGGACGTATGAGACTCGATCTAAGCGCGGAGAACGTGCGCGAGCTCGCTCAAACCAATGTATTCTCATCGGATTCGCATCGGGCCTTCATTGTCAGTAGCGACGCCGCCTATGGATTCGCGCGAGCGTTTGAGAATTTGAGAGAAAGAATGGGCGAGCACGGCATTCGAGTCTTCAGAGATCTCGAAGATGCGCTGCTCTGGGTCTTTTCCGAGAAAGAAAGCGATTCAATATTTGGCAAATTCGCACCACGCTCCTAAACCCGCTGGTTAGATTGCGAAATCGGGTCTCCGCCGGGGCGGAGGTCGCCGTCTTCCTTTATCTGTATTACGTCCGTCAGATAGACAAGATTTAGTTCTTCGAAGCCATAAAAGTATCCCCAAGGCTCGCGCCTGGCCGTTACCCCGCATTGCTCCGTACTTCAAAAGGTGCATCCACCGCGTTCTCAACTTAATTTTCCTCCAAATTGTTGCTTTGTAACAAAGAGAGCCGGCGCAGTTCAGGTAATGTGCCACAAGAGCAAGGCCAGGGTACTCCCTGGGTATTTGCGAGTGGGTTCCAAACCAAGCGAGCGCGTCCTCGGGTCGCTGGTTGCGCCCATAAGCCAGCAAGGAGGCCATAAAGTCATGAAAAAGCTGTTCCAAGTTTGTGTCTCATTGCTCCTGGGGAGTCTCGCGGCAGGTGCCGCGAGCGCTCAGTCGTTCCGGGTTCAGTGTCCAACCAGCACCATCACGCACCCGGCGACACTGCACGACAATAATTCGGAACCAGCGTACACCGGTCCGACTTCGCCCACCAACGTGAACGGCGCGATCAAATGCCAACAGATTTCGGGCGGCGACGGTTTCGCGACGATGGCCGACGGTACGCAGACGTACATGTTCTCCTTCGGACCGTTGTCTGGGCTCGTGGACATCGCTAACGGCCAGCCCGGCACAGAGTTCCCGAGCGCCTTCAATACCCCGTATGTGGCCACGCCGAGCACGCGGCTGCTGCCCGGTGATCCTGCCACGACGGATGACCTGATCCCGGGTTCGTTTAAGTATAACGGCGCCGTCGGGCTGGCTCCCGACCTGGATTGCATCGCCGAGAACGCCGCCGCGGTGGCCGCCGCGCTGCCAGTTGTACTCCCCCCGTCCCAGCTCCCGTGCCCCAATCTCCCAGCCAGCGGCCTCGACGGCCACGTCGACCCCCGCCAAATACTTGATATCGGGGTGATGAACGGCAATATCCCGGCGCCGTTGATGGCGATCGATGAAGATGACGAATTCTTCCTCACGCTCACAAACGTGGGCATGATCATGCGGCCGGACCTGTTCGAGCAGCACACCGTCCACTTCCACGGTTATCCCAACGCTTCGGCCTTCTATGACGGTGTGCCGGACGCTTCCGTGGCCATCAACATCGGCGGCAGCTTCACGTACTACTACCTCGCGCCGGACGCCGGCACCTATTTCTGGCACTGCCATATCACGCCCCCCGAGCACTTGCAGATGGGCATGGTAGGGCAGCTGTATGTGCGGCCACGCCAGAATCGGGTGCAGGTCGGCAGCAGCCTCTATACCGCGCTCCAGAACCAGCAGATGGATCTGCGCACGGCTTGCCCCCTCAGTTCGGATACCGCCCACTCCGATATCCTGTGCAGCAATCCCCTGCCAGCTTCCAATTCGGTGCAACGCGCAGCAGCCGGCAACTATGCCTACAACGACGGCGACGGCTCGACGTACTACGATGTCGAGTATCCCATCCAGATCCATGGTTTCGACCCCAATTTCCACTTTGTCGGCATGACTTTCAATCCGGAAGGTTTTACGGACATGAAGGACAAGTATTTCCTGCTGAATGGCCGCAGCTACCCGGATACGGTCACCAGCGGTCCGATGGAGACGCAGTCGACGGATGGTTCCAACCATTTTTCGCAGCCGCTGCCTTCTATCATCAATATTCCGGCCGGCAAAAGGGCGCTTCTGCGGATTTCCGATCTGGACGTCACGGAATATCAAACCCTGGCCTCCTTGGGAATTCCGATGCACGTAATTGGATACAACGCCAAACTGCTGCGGGATCAAGCGGGAAACAACCTCGCTTATGACACAAACTCGATCACCCTGGCCGGCGGTGAATCGCTCGACGTAATTCTGGATGCCAGGGACACGACAAAGTATCCGTCAGGCAGCGTGTTCTATCTCTACACCCCGAACCTCGACCACTTGTCCAACGACGCGGAAAATTTCGGCGGGCTCATGACCGAGGTTCGCATTACCAATTAGGAGAGCGGCAATGAGGGCGACGAAAATGAACAAAACTATCTCGAAAATGTTGGTTCTCGTACCGATCCTGGCGCTGCTGCTCACAGCGACCGCCTACGGTGCTGCTCCGGGCATCCAGGGCGTGACATTTAGCTTGACCGCCCAAGACGCCTACCTCACGCAGCCGGACGGGCAGGCGATTTATTCCTGGGGTTACGGTTGTAGCGCTAGCTTTACGCCCACTTTTGCCCCAGCGACAATCACCACAGGGTTCTGCCACACCATGCAAGTTCCCGGCCCCACGCTGATCGTTACAGAAGGACAACCGATCACGGTAACGCTGACGAATAACCTGCCGCCCTCCGCCGGCAATACCTCCATCCTTTTTCCTGGTATCCAGCTTCAGCCATTTGCGGACGGAACACCCGGATTACTGACTCAAGAAGCGGCGCACGGTCAGACAGTTACCTACACATTCACGGCACCGGGGCCCGGCACGCGTGCTTATTACAGCGGGACACAAGGGGACCTGCAGGTTGAGATGGGGCTATACGGGGCCATTATTGTTCTCCCTTCCACTACTAACGCTAACTTTCCAGGTAATTGCGTTTTAAACGCTAGCACCCCACCAAGGGGATTGCCCTTCGCCGGAGCGAACGGAGTTGCGGAAACGAACTGGGGTGAATCTGATTTCCGCCTGGCGTCGGCCGCCTACGACCACCCCAAGACTTGCTACGACCGGGAATATCTCTTCCAGTTCTCCGAGATGGATTACAACATTCACGCCCAGGCTCTAGCCCAAGTCAAGGCGATAAGTTCTTGTGTTCCGCCGACGGATCCTGCTCTTCCTCCGTGTCCCACTACACTGAATGTTCCCACGGAGCCCTACCATCCCGCCTATTTCATGATCAACGGACGTTCGATGCCTGATGACATGGACAGCAACTACGCCACCCAGTATCCGCACCAGCCCTATAACGGCAATCCTCACATGCATCCAGGCGAGCAGGTGCTTTTGCGCATCATCGGCCAGGGGCGCTGGCAGCATCCGTTCCACGAGCACGGCAACCACGTGCGCATTTTGGGCCGCGACGGGAATTTGATCGTGAGCGCCACCGATCCAAATAGTCTCGCGGGACCTCTGCTGTTCACTACCACCACAACTCCAGGGATGGCCATGGATGGGATTTTCTACTGGACGGCCAAAGGCCTGAACTGGGATGCCTACGGTCATAATCCTGCTTCTCCTCACCCGAACACTAGCACCGTAACTGCCCCCTGTACTCCGGACGCCAACGGTTACAACACCGGTGCTCCTACCGCGATCAACTACTACGAGTGGTGTCAGGACCACAACAAGCCGCTGCAAGTTGCTCCTTTCGGCGACGTCGCCGGCGGCGGCCCAACAACTCTCCCCGATCCAAACATTTTCACGAACGGTGCTTGGTACGGTGGTAGCCCTTACCTCGGTCCAGACGCGACCATCCGCGCGGTAGGTTCCACTGGCACAACTCCGCCGTCCGGCACGATCGCCAATTCGCCTACAGGCGAGGCTGGCTTTGCCTTTATGTGGCACTCGCACAACGAGCGCGAGATTACCACCAGCAACGTTTTCCCCGGCGGAATGCTGATGATGATGCTGGTTGATTCCCGGGAATTTGTGATTGACGAGTCCAACTGACGGCGAGGAAGAACAATGCAAACCTATAATTTCAAAGCAATTCTGAAAGCCGCGCTTCGAGTAGCGTGCATACTTCCTTTCGCGGCAGTCGCGGCCTTCGGCCAGCAGCAGGTCAACCTGACCGCCGGGCCGGCCACGACTATCCTGCCCGACGGCTCAACCGTGCCGATGTGGGGCTACAGTTGCGGCGCGCCCGTTACTGGTGGCTCGACCGCGACCTGCGTCGCTTTGAATCCCGCGGCGGCAGCAGGCATGTGGTCCCCCGTGGTAATTACCGTTCCTATGGGACAAGGCCTGACGATCAACCTCACGAACAATCTTTCGTTTACACCGTTAGGCAGCACGACTCCGAATAACGTACCCACTTCGCTTGTGATCGTGGGTCAGTTGGGCGGCGGCCTCGGAACGACGGCGACCTCCACGCCGAGCCCCGTCCATCCGCCTCAGGGCGCTACGTGGCCCATCGCCAGTGACAACAGTGGGCCCACGTTCAACCCACCTGCGCAGACGAATCGGGTCCAGTCATTTTCAACCGAAGTGGCGGCAACGCCGGCAACGACAGCGCAAACGCCAACGGCACTGACCTGGACAGCGGCAAACCTTCGGCCGGGCACGTACCTGATTGAGTCCGGCACGCACCCATCCATTCAGGGCCCGATGGGTTTGTACGGAATCCTGGTGGTCACCTGCCCACCTGCAGCTGCGGCTACGACTTGTACTACCCCGGGCACAGCCTATCCCGTCAATGGCACCAATACTGGAGCCGTGACCTACAACGCGGAAGTTCCGCTGCTTCTCGGTGAAATCGACGCTGTCCAAAACAACGCTGTCCAAGCCGCGGTCAACACTGTGGGTTTCAGCGAGACGGCGACCCATAACCTCACCTTGGCAAGCTCAGTCAACTCCATCGCGGTAACCAACGGCGGTTCAGGTTACACGAGCAATCCACATGTCTCGATCACAGGTGGTGGCGGCACAGGCGCAGTGGCGAGTGCGACGGTGGATCTCGACTCTACTAGCCCAACGTTCGGGCAAGTGACGACCATCACGGTCACAACCCCCGGTTCGGGGTTTACCTCCAATCCGAAGATTACCATCGATCCTCCTGCTACGCCTCCTCCCACAGGAACAACGGCAACGGCGGTTTCCGGGCTTCTGTTGGCCCCCTCCAATCCTTGCGGAAGTGCTACGGTTGCAGCATGCTATCCCTCGGCGGTGAATTACACACCGCTGTATTACCTTTTCAATGGAGTCGCGTTCAACAAGACCAGCGCCTCGGCCTCGCTGTTCGGGGCTACCCCAGGAACGGTCGCAACCCCGGTCAGCGGAAACGTATTGGTGCGACTCGTGAATGCTGGGTTGCGCATGCACGTCCCCTCCATCGTTGGATCGCAAACAGGCGTGGCGCCTACCGGCGGGACCGTGCCAGCAGGCTTCTCTTTGATTGCGGAAGACGGCAACCCCCTGCCGGGCGTTCTCCGTGTGCAGAGCGAAGTTTTTATGGCTGCGGGCAAGACTTACGATGTGATGATTAATGTGCCTGCCGCCGGCGGAAGTGCACTCCCGATCTTCGACCGTCAATTGAGCCTGTCAGGCAACGCCACCGCGCGCGACGCGGGCATGCTGGCTTACATCGGCATCAACGGCGCTGGACTCCCAGCCGCCTCCACCTCCGGCAGCGGCGTTTTCGCGGCAGCGAAGGCCAATGCCGACAGTTATCTGGTGGTTCCTGGCAAACAGCTTAGCGTGTCGGATGTCTCCAAGGGCGTGGTCGCCAACGACGTGAATATTTATGGCGTCGGACCCTCAGTACCGACGGCGGGACATGGCACCGTGGCGCTTAATACCAACGGTACCTTTACCTATGCTCCGGACTCCACTTGGACTCCCACTTCCACCGACTCGTTCACGTATTGCGGCAACGGAGTACTCTCCGCTACACCGCTGCCAGCGGCGTGCGCCGTGGTGACATTGAGCGGTGCACCGATTGAGGCGGCTGGCGGTATCGTGATGAATCCCATTACGTATACCTCGAATGTGGCCACATCTCTGAGCATTAAGTCGCCCGGCGTCTTGTCCGTTGACAAAGATATGGCGGGGTATCCTCTTACGGTTGACACGACGGCGGTTTCCGCACTATCAGGTCCTGGTACCGGAACGCTATCGGTGGACGCGAGTGGGGCGTTCAACGTGTCGTCCGTCAGCGGGCCAGGGACATATACATTTACCTACCGGGCGAAGAATTCACAGGGCACACAGAGCAGCGCCCCTGCCACTGTGACGCTGATCTTTCCTGCGGGGAGCGGCCTCGCGGTTACGGTTTTGGACGGCAAGGATAAGACCACTACAATCAGCGACTATCGCTGGATTATTGAGGAAGACCGGACCTTCTATATCGACCCCAAGTGCACAACCAATCCTCCGCCGACGGGCTGCCCGACCGCGATTTCCGGGATCGTCCCCACGTTTGGGACGAATTTCCACACGAGCTACATGCCCGTCGTGGCGACAGGCTGCACCGGGGCCCTGTCCTGCGAAGGTGGCCAAACCGTTTTAGGTGTGAAGTCGGTGTGCGATGTCGGCAACGGCGTTTGCAGGCCCGATACTTCTGGAACTGGGCAAACACCCGTAGATCCCAAAAATGTCGCTCTGGATCCGCACAAGCGCTATTACATCTCTGTTCTGCCGGGCGACGCGGCCAACCCGTTTGGCGCTGCATACGGAGGTGCGCCTGACTGCTCCACAGCCGGCTCCGCAGCTGGACACTGCGGCCACGGTATGGGCGGCGCTCCGATCAGCTTCAATATTAACAATGGGTTGCCTGTACAGGTGCTGACGCAACCTACTCCGTTCCCACCAGCGAAACTCTCGGTGTTCGTGTTCGAGGACGACTTCCCGCTCAACGGCGAGCAGGACGGCGGCGGCGGAATTGATGTGTTGTCGCCCAACGAGCCAGGTCTCGGCGGCTTTCAGATCACGCTTTTCGACGACGCGGGCGGCCCCGGTGATGCGACCGGACAGCCCACCTACGACATGTTCAACATGCCGCTGACGAATAGCTTGGCGGGAACGATCGATCCAACGACAGGGAAGGATGCCTGCCCGATTTCCCGGGTTCAGTCGGTCGGGTTTGATGGCACCCCGAGTCCGCTGGGAATCACAAGCATGATCGTTACCTGCCCGAAGTATGAAGCGGACGGAATAACCCTCTCCCCGCTGGCGGGTCAGGCGGTCGTTGCCAATCTATACCCCGGCCGATATGGAGTTGTGGCGACGCCGGCGGCCGACCGGATTGCCAGAGGTGAAGAGTGGCTCCAGACCAACACCCTGGACGGGCAGAAGGCCCACGATTCGTTCCTCAGGATCGGCGAGCCGAGCTTCTTCCAGGAGTTCGGGCCCGCGGGATACCACGTGTCCATCGGCTTTGCCAATCCGGCGATTATCAATGGCCGGAAGACTGCCGTCTGCGGCGGCGGGGATCCCAACCTCCCTGGGGCAGGAAACTGCACCAATACAGTAACGGGCATAGTCACGACCGAGCGTATGAGCCGCACGCCCGATGAGAGGCTCTACGGTAGCGGCGACAACAGTAGCTTCGCTTTCACCCAGTGCTACGTAAGCTTTGGA
>WNFI01329509.1_pt2 | contig 25747 bp, 19 predicted proteins | sample 5400471 | NCBI WGS metagenome assembly WNFI01 (sample SAMN13153348, study PRJNA577476) | soil metagenome | isolation source: 100 cm saprolite on Douglas fir-dominated hillslope | place: USA:California | collected 2013-09-17 | reverse complement strand
GCAAAGGCGGCATCAAAGCCCGACGTTTGATCGCCGCTACTAGCGATGCCTACCGGGCTCAACTCCTCGGCCTCTCTTGATGTTCATGCGATTGCCCTGCCCTCGATGTTGAGGTTGACTGTGCCCCAACTTCCGTGTGTTACCATCTCCGGCATGCGATCCAGAACGATAGCTATTCCCCTATTCTTAGTGTTGTTTTCTTCGCTTGCTTTTTGCGCGGACACGCCTGATTTCACCGTTAAGAAAATCGGCGAGGGTGTTTACGCCGCTGTTGGCTCGGACGGTGGTAAGGCCGGAAGCAACGCCGGTTTCATCGTCGGCGCAAACGGTGTGGTTGTGGTGGATACGTTTCAAGACGTAGGTCCAGCCCGCGACCTGCTGGCGGAGATCCGCAAAATCACCAACCTGCCCATCCGGTTCGTCATCAACACCCATTACCACCTGGACCATACGGGCGGCAACGCTGTCTTCTCCGCCGCCGGCGCAACAATTCTGGCGCAGCGCAACCTGCGCGGCTGGCTGCGCACGGAGAACCTCAAGTTCTTCGGCGCCAACCCCAAGCCTGAGGCCAAGGCCCGTGTGGAAGCACTGGTCCTACCGGACATGGTTTATACCGACGCCGTGGACATCTATCTTGGCACGCGTCTCATTCAAGTCCGCTACATGCTTGGACATACCGGCGGCGACTCCGTGGTCACGGTCCCGGATGCCGACGTTGTCTTCGGCGGCGACCTCATCTGGCAGAAGCACTTGCCAAACTTGATCGACGCCACCACCAGTGACTGGGTCAAAACGCTGGAGAAACTGCTGGCCGAACATCCCGCGGCAACGTTCGTCTCCGGTCACGGCGACGTGGCCACTCCGGCTGACGTGCGCGACTTCCATGATTACCTGGTTACCCTGCGTGACGATGTCGCCAAGGCCCAGGCGGCAGGGAAGTCCGGGCAGGACCTGACTGACGCGGTGCTGCCACAGTTGAAAGAAAAGTACGGCGCTTGGGGATTCTTTGATGGCTTTTCCAAACGCAACATCCCGCAGACCGCGGCGGAGCTGAAAGGCGAAAAAAAGGTTCCCGTCCCGGTCGCTGAGAACGAACCGTCAACCAAGTGAACCGTGCAAGTATGGATCCAAGAATTTCGGGCGGTGGGTCAGTTTCATTTTGCGGTGGCCTGTGGCACAGGGCGGCAAGCCGCAAAAATAAACATGGACCGCCAGCCGCCCTCGGCTGCGTTTCTCGACATGTCCACGTTCGTTGAAAATATCCGAGCTTTGAAGCCGCGCACGCGTTGGACGATCTTCGCCGGCGTGGCCACGATTGCGCTGATCGTCACCGCGCTGCTCAAGCCGATTCCACAGCCACAGTATTATCACCATTTCGCGGACACACGTACGCTCTTCGGCCTGGCCAATGCCGGTGACGTGCTTTCCAACCTGCCGTTCCTCGCGGTTGGCGCGGTGGGGCTTTATTTTGCGCTGCGGAAGAAATCTGCTCTGACCCAAGATCACTCAACTCAAGATCACTTAACTCAAGACCGCTTGAATAAAGACCGCTTAAATAAAGACCAGCAATGGGCTTACGCAACCATGTTTGCCGGATTGGTGCTGACCTGCTTTGGCTCTGCGTATTACCATCTGGCCCCAGATAACTCCCGCCTGGTTTGGGACCGCCTGCCGATGACGGTGGCCATGGCCGGCTTGATCGGCGCCTTGCTCACCGACCGCTTTGGAGCAAAAAGCGTTCGTATCATGCCGCTGATCGCCGCGATCGGCATCGGCACAGTAATCCAATGGGGACTGAGTGAAGAACACGGAAACGGCGATCTGCGCTGGTACGCCTTCTACCAAGGCATGGTCATGATTACAGCAGTCGCAATGCTGGTGTTGTTCCGGTCGCAGCGCGAAGGCACACGTGAGTTTGTAATTGCCGCCATCGCCAACTTCGCGGCCAAGATGTTCGAGCTGGCCGATAAACCAATCTTTGCTCTGGGCGGCGTGGTCAGCGGACACACGCTCAAGCATCTGAGCGCTGGACTGGGATTCATCCCGCTGGTTCTGTTGCTGGCGCAGACAGGAAAGCAGAGGACCACAGAGGACGCGGAGGAACGCAGAGAAAGCGTTTAACCACAAAGGACACAAAGGAACACGAAGGGCGAACAGTAACAACTTATCCCCTTCGTGTTCCTTTGTGTCCTTTGTGGTTCAGGCCCTGGTTCTTGGAAACAACCGGTAGAAGTTCTCTGCCGTTTTCTGGCCAATCTCTTCTTTGCTCACACCGCGCAATGGGCCGATTGTCTCAGCCGTATTCACCACAAACGCCGGTTCATTGCGCTTGCCGCGATGCGGCACCGGAGCCAGAAAAGGCGAGTCGGTCTCAATCAGGATGCGGTCGAGCGGGGCTTTCTTCGCGACGTCGCGAATGTTCTCTGCCTTGGGAAAGCTGACGTTGCCGGCGAATGAAATATAGAACCCGATATCCAGTGCCGCCTGCGCGTGGCGCCACTCTCCAGTGAAGCAATGCAGAATGCCCGGCAACCCTGTGGGGGCCCAATGATCGCGCAGCATCTGCAGGGTGTCATCCCAGGCGTTCTCGCTGTTGTTGCTGGGACGGCAGTGGATGATGATCGGCAGGCGGGCAGCGTGGGCCTGCGCCATCTGGCGGCGGAAAACTTCTTTCTGAAGGTCGCGTGGCGAGTGGTCGTAAAAATAATCCAAGCCAATCTCACCCCAAGCGATTATCTTGGGATGTTTCGCAAGCCGCTCCATCTCCGCAAAGTCGGCGTCAGTTCCCAGTTTGGCCTCGTGCGGATGAATGCCGAGCGTGGCGTAGATCCAGTTATGCTGCTGCGCGACCTTGATGGCGCAGTCAAACGTGCCTGGCCCGGTCCCGCTGCCGATGGCGAGTATGCGTTCCAAGCCCGCGTCATGGGCGCGGGTGAGCATCTCCGCGCGGTCCGCGTCAAACTTGGGGCCTTCCAGATGAGCGTGGGAATCTATGTACATGAGGCAGGGTCCGTATTCAACGATGCCAGTTCATATAAGTCGCAGTCAAGTCCCAGAGGAAATGGGACAGAATCACGGGCATAAGATTTCTGGATTTTGCAAAATAAGCCGCGGAGATGGTAAATCCGGCGGCAACGCTCAACGCTCCTCCAACTCCGTAATACAGGTGATAGCTGGTTTGCAGAGCGCACTGGCTAGTGCCGCAAGCCAAACCGGACAAGAGAGACCAATCAATTCTGTCATTAAGTAGCCCCTGACCAGCGTTTCCTCAAAGATCGGAGCAGCAATGATGTAGAGCATCAGCAACACGGGTGATGCACCCGCAAAAATCACGCGGGGGTCCCGGTACTGGATCTGTGTTCTGGTCCAGTAGAAATGCACTAAGCGGACCGTGGCTGAAACAAAGATCAGCGTCACATAGGAAAGTACATACAGACCAACGGCCTTGGGCAGATCAAGCCAATGAAATCCAAGGCCAATATCTTTCAACAGCCTTCCTTGTCGCCGCAGGAGTGTCACGAACAGAACGAGCGTCACGGATGCATGAATCAGCCCGGTGCAGAACCGCAGATTTGTTGAAGCTGGGGTCCCAGGAATGGGGACAAACAGCTGGTATGTACCACTCAATACAAGCGGAGCGAACCCGATAAGCAAGATCAATTCCAGGTCAACTCGCCGGTGGTTGGGAATCGTGCTGGGTAGTTGCGCGGGATCTGTTGGTTGGGTTTCGACGGAAGACATGCCTCGGTCATTGGTATCACCCAGCCAGCCAAATTGCAATTAGCTGCCGCGACTGCCGATGGAAACCTGCTGTTAGAAGGACAGCCTCACCGTCCCTGTGGCGTACGGGTAAAGTATTGGCTGTCGCGGATGATACTGATGTGCGCCATTTCAGTCGGCGGCAGAAGCGTGAGCACGGTTGAGCCGTCCAGCGCCGTCTGAACGTTGAGAAAGCGGTAACGCGCCACGTGATTGTGCCCTTTGAAGGTGACGAATTCGCCGCCGAGCTCCACCACGCCGGAGTCATCGTCGCTGGTCATGCGGCTGTTCGCCATGCCGGACATCTTGTAGGTGAACGAACCGTTGGGAGCAATGTGGTATCCGGCGCCGTAGAAGGTCTGTGTGCTGCCCACAAACTGGCCACTGGAGCTGTTGTAATAGCTGGTGCTGTTGGCCATGCCGCTTTTCCAGTCGCCCGCCAGGTCCGCCACGGTGAGGTTGACCTTGATAGGCGAGGCCTTCAGCGGGGCCAGGCGAATGCTGCCGATCAGCGCATTGGCAGCGTATTCCTGCGTGTTAAGAACCAAACCGTCCGTGCTGGCGGCCACCACGGGAATAAAGTTCTTGCCCACTTCCAGCACATACAGCCGTGTGTACGAGTTGCGTTTAACGCTCATACCGTCGGCGCGCTTGCCGGGATAGCCGACGGTGTGAGCGATGTCGAAATAAGGAAGCGGAGGCCAGCCCTGGTAGTCCGGGCTGACCAGCACGATGCGCTGCCACGCAGCCTTCAAGTCGGTTATAGCGTCTCCGCTGGAAGGCATCGGCGCATAGACGCCCATGAGCCAGAAGGTCTTCTCGCCTTTAAGGACCATGGAGCCGTAATTAGATCCGGCAATATAGGTATAGCCGTTAGGCACGGCGAAGGAGACATCGCCGATCGTCTGCACCTGCGCACAAGCGGAAGCAGCTACCACAACAGCGAACAGCATGACACACAGGCCCCTACGCCACATAAAAGTAGTCCTCCGGATACTGAAGTAATTGACCCTAGGCATCGTTAAAGAGTTGCGTCTAATGCGCAGCAGTATACCTGAGCTTTGCTGCATCAGAAAATTTGAGAAGTGAAGTGAATAAAAAAGCGAATATCCTTGACTTCTTATCGATGCCAACTACTCAAAGCCGTCAAGTCCCAAAGCATGTGGGCGAGGACTACAGGCATGAGTCGCCGTGCTTTTGCGAAGTAGATCGCGAACACTGCCAGTCCGGAACCAACCACCAGTGCTCCAAGGACGCCATAGTAAAGGTGATAACTGGTTTGCACGCCGAGGCTGACCAGAGTGGCCAGTACGACAGATTTCCGGAGGTCGATGAACTCTGTCGTCAGGTAGCCTCTTACCAGAATTTCCTCAAAGAAGGGGTTCAGAAGCAAAAAAGGTAGAAGAAACCAGACTGACGTGTTTGAGAACATGCCGCGTGTTTCAACTCGTGGCACGCTCTGGGGATTCATCACAAGCCAGGTAGCGTTGATTCCGGCCCCAACCACCCACATGAGTAAGAATGCCGCCACGACCAGCCCAAAAGCTTTCGGCAAGTCCGTCCAGCGAAAGCCAAATCCAATGTCTTTGAGACTGCGTCCCTGGCGTTTGAAAAGGACCAGAAACAGTAACAACGCTGTGGTTTCCGCAAGGATTCCACCAAACAGGCGCGGGTTAGAGTATTTGGGATCGACCGGATGAAACGCCAGATAAATGCTGCCCAGAATAGAGCTGGCAAAGGCAACCATCAGGACCAAGCCCAAGTCTATCCATCGATGTGTGCTGGTTACAGCAATCGGTTCTGACGACGGAGCGATTTCAGGTTCAGGCTGAATGCCGGTAGTGGCCACGATGCAATCAGTCAAAGCCGGAAAGGTTCCCTTTTATTTAAGGACACAGTTGAGGAGCGTTTATTTCAGTTTTGACCCGATCGGCACATCTTCCAGAAACCCCGCCAGCACCGGCTTGCCGTCTTCACCGACCGAAGCGGCCACGATCATGCCGTTGGACTCAAGGCCCCGCAGCTTGCGCGGCTGCAGGTTGGCCACGATCACAACTTTGCGTCCGATCAGCGACTCCGGCTCGTACGCCAGCGCGATTCCCGCGACAAGCTGACGGACCTCTGTGCCGATGTCTACCTCAAGACGCAACAATTTGTCCGCGCCTTTAACTTTTTCCGCGAACTTGACCTGGCCCACGCGCAGCTCCACCTTCATGAAGTCGTCAATGGTGATCTTGCCGTCAGGCGGAGGTGGCGCAGGAGCTTTGGGCGCAGCAGTTGCCAGAGTTGCGCCCGGCGGCGGCTGCGGCGCTGGCTGGCCGGTTCCAATACCTGCGGGAGCCGCTGAAGTGGACGAATCGGTTGAAGTCTGATTTGCTGGTGGAGCTGAAGCGTTGCGCTCCTGTTCCATCTGTTGCATCCTTTCGATTGCGATTTTGTCGGCGCGGGGAAATACCGGTTCCACCTTGCCCAGTTTGCCGCCGAGAGGCAACTGGGCCCATTTCAGGTCGGCAAGATTAAATTTGCTGATCTCGCCCAAGCCAAGTTGGTTCCATATTTTACCCGCAGATTCCGGCAACACCGGATAAACCAGCGCGGTAACAATGCGCAGGGCTTCGGCCGAAGTGTACAGAATCGTAGCCAGGCGGGCCCTGCTTTCCTCGCCTTCCTTTTCCGCCACAATCCACGGCTCTTCTTCCACCAGGTACTTGTTGACCGCGCCCACCAGAGACCATGCGCTTTCCAGCGCGCGCGAGAACTGGTAGTCGTCAAACAACTGGCCAAATTCGGTGATTACGCGCAGGGCATGCTCTTTGATTACATCGTCGCTGTCTTTGCGCGCCACCGTGGGTGAAGGATAAGGCACCGAGCCGTTGAAATACCGGCTGATCATGGTCAGCGTGCGGCTGGAAAGATTGCCCAGGCCATTGGCCAGATCGGAGTCGTACCGCTGGACCAGCGCGTCAAAACTGAACGAGCCATCCTGGCCAAAGACAATTTCCCGCAGCATCTCCTTGCCGATCATCTGCACGTCCGCTGGCCAGTAGCGCGCGAATTTTTCCTGGCTTTCTTTCTCTTTCGAACCAAACCCAAGCGCCGCAATGTAATTGATCAGCGCGTCCAGCCAGACATAAACAATGTGCTCCGGATGGCCGGGCACCGCAACGCCCCATTTGAAAGTGCTGCGGCTGATGGAGAGATCGCGTAGCCCACTCTTCATGAACGCGATCACCTCATTGCGCCGCGTTTCCGGACGAACGAACTCCTGATTTTCCTCAAAATACTTGAGCAGCTTGTCCGAGAACGCTGAGAGTTTGAAGTAATAATTCTCTTCACTCACGGTCTCCGTGATCCGGCCGCAGTCCGGGCAAGGATCACCCGGCTTGGCGCTGTCTACGTACGCTTCGTCGGACACGCAGTATTGTCCGGTGTATGTGCCCTTGTAGATGAAGCCCTTTTCTTCAAGGCGCTTCCACAATGCCTGTACGCCCTGTTCGTGCCGGGGTTCGGTGGTGCGTATGAAATCGTTGTACGTAATGTTCATCCGGTCGAACAGCTTGCGGAACTGCGCCGAGACTTCGTCGGTAAACTGTTGCGGCGTGGTCCCGGCGGCGGCGGCGGAGCGCTCGATCTTTTGTCCGTGTTCGTCCGTGCCGGTCAGGAAAAACGTGTCATATCCCAGCATGCGCTTGCGTCGCGCAATGGCGTCACACACCAGCGTGGTGTATGCATGCCCGATGTGCGGGCGCGCGTTCACGTAATAAATGGGCGTCGTAATGTAGAACTTCTGGCCCTTATCCATGGTCTTCTTCCAGATAAATCTTGATCGCTTCCTGCATGACCGCTTTCAATGGTATGTGCTGTTGCTCGGCGATGCGCCGGCAGTCCTCATACTCTGGAGCATAGTTGCTGACACTGCCATTTAGGTTGGCCAGTTTCATCCGCACCTCGCCCCATTTTGTGCTGATGCTCACATGGCGGCGCGCCAGCCTGGCCCTGGTTTCCTGCCGCATACGGACCCCCAGCGTGGTGGTCTCAGAAAAAATCATGCGCGTCAGGCGCTGGCTGTCTTCCGTCTGGCACAGCACAGTGAGCAACATGCCCGGACGGTTCTTTTTCATCTGCACGGAGGTCCCAAACACATCCAGCGCGCCTTCCTGCAAGGCCCGGTTCATGACATAACCGAAAATCTGCGGCGTCATGTCATCCACATTCGCTTCCAGAACGCAAATTTCTTCCATAGGGACTAGTGACAAACGCTCTTCCGTCGTTTCACCCACCGTGAGGCGGAGCACGTTGGGAAAATCTTTGAAGCTCCGCGTGCCCGCGCCGTAGCCGATCTTTTCCGTCTTCATCGCCGGGAAACGCGAAAACCTGCTGGCCAGCACGCTTACGATGGCCGCGCCGGTGGGCGTGACCAGCTCTTTCTGAATCTCACCCGAGTAGACCGGAGCGTTCTTCAATAACTCGAGCGTCGCCGGTGCGGGAATCGGGAAAGTCCCATGCGCGCAGACCACCGTGCCGCCGCCAACGTTCAATGGCGAACAAACCCATTCATCCACGCCCAAAGCTTCCGCGCCGACCGAGGCGCATACGATATCGACAATCGCGTCAATGGCGCCGACTTCATGGAAATGAATTTTCTCGATGTCAGTATTGTGAATCTTTGCTTCCACCGCGCCAAGCGCTTCAAAAATCCTGATGGCCCGATCTTTCGCAGTCTGGCTGATGGCTGCCCGGTTGATGATCTGTCGGATTTCCTTCAGCCCACGGTGGGAATGTTGGTGCGCGTGATCGTGCTGATGTTCATGATCGTGGCTTTTGCCATGTTCATGCGCGTGGCCGTGTTCTCCATGACTATGTTCTGGGTGCTCATGCCCTGCATGGCTATGTCCGGCGCTAGCGACGAACTCTTCCCGCGGCAGTTCCTTCTCCCCCGCGGCAATCACATCTACTTTGGTGGCGCTGATGCCGCTGCGGTCCACCCGTGAGATCTCCAGGCGCGCATCCACGCCCAGGGCTTCCACCGTGCGTGTGAAAAGCTCAGGCGAGACCCCGGTATCCACCAGGGCGCCAAGGAACATGTCGCCGCTGATGCCGGAAAAACACTCTAGGTAGGCAATGCGCATAGGAGTTGTACTTACAGCTTTAACGACCGGGAGAGTTTGCTGAAAAACCAAGCAGCTTTCTCTTCTTACCAGCGTTTCCAATGGTATAACGTTTGCGTTGGCCATGTGGCACAGCCACCCCTGGCTGTGGCAGGAAAAAACACCGGCGAGGGCGCAGGCGCCACACGATTTTCACAAACACGGGTACAACTGCGCTTTTACATGCTCAAAAAGGACGATTTTGGAGCTTCGGTTCCCGCAGAACGTCACAACTTTTCGTCATTTTCATCATAGGGTCAGTGGGCCGTTGCGTCAAACCGCTGCGGGCCCTGCTCTTTGCTATAATCGCCTTTTTCGTCAGCAACTTACCCTTGTAAATTTGCCCAACCGTCAACATTTCAACAAAAACAAAAAGGTAGACCACTTTGTACCTGGAACTCCAGCAGCAACTTACCCAGCGTGTTCGCGATCTTCTGAAACGGCAGTATGACGTTGATCCGCCGCGCCTGGTGGTCGACCAGCCACCCAACGTCGGGCTGGGCGAGTACGCGCTGCCGCTCAGCTTTGAGCTGGCCAAGAAGCTGCGCAAGTCGCCGCGCAAGATCGCGGAAGAGATCGTCGCAGCTCTGGGCCAGGTCCCGGGATTTGAAAAGTTTGAAGTCGCCGGAACGGGATACATCAATGCCCGGCTCAATCGCCTGGAGGCTGCGCGTTTGCTTTTGCAGGCGGATTCGCGGCCAGGGTCTCCCAAAAGGCAAGGCTCTGCCACTGGACAAAAAGTTTTGGTGGAGCACACCAGCATCAATCCCAACAAGGCCGCGCACATCGGGCATCTGCGCAACGCGATTCTAGGTGACACCTTTGTCCGTCTGCTGCAAGCCGCCGGGGCACGCGTGGATGTGCAGAACTACATCGACAACACTGGCGTACAGGTGGCAGACGTGGTGGTGGGCTTTCTCTATATCGAAAAGAAAACCCAGAGCGAGATTGAAGCGCTGATCGCCCAGGGCTCCGGCGGAAAGCCGTTTGATTACTACTGCTGGGACCTCTACGCGCGTGTCTCCGAATCGTACGACGAAAACAAAGAGAACGTGAAGCTGCGCCTTCAGACCCTGCATGACATTGAGCAAGGCGGCAACCAGGCCGCGGACATCGGCAAGCTGGTCTCCAATGCCATCATTCGCCGGCATCTCGAGACCATGCAGCGTCTGGGTATCCAATACGATTTTCTGCCCCAGGAAAGCGAGATCTTGCATCTGCATTTCTGGGATCTGGCCTTCGAGCAGATGAAGCAAAAGGGCGTGCTCTACTCCGCCGCAGCGGCTGCGGAACAGCCGGAAGGCCCGGACGAAGACGCCAAGGTGATTGTCCGCTCCAACAACACTGTGACCTACGTCGGCAAGGACATTGCTTATCACTTGTGGAAGTTCGGGCTGCTGGGACGCGATTTCGGCTACCGTCGTTTTTACCAATATCCAGATGGCCGCCAGGTCTGGATTTCCGCCGAGTCGGGTGAGCCCGATCATCCGCACTTCGGCGGGGTGAACGCGATTTACAACGTGATCGACTCCCGCCAGGCCGATCCGCAGAACAACGTGATTGAAGCTATCCGCGGACTGGGTCACACCAGCCAAGCAGAAAACTACCATCATTTTTCTTACGAGATGGTGGCGCTTACACCGCGTTGCGCGATGGACCTGGGCTATGAAGTGTCCGAAGAGGACCAGAAGCGGTCTTATATTGAAGTCTCGGGCCGCAAAGGTTTCGGCGTCAAGGCTGACGACCTGCTTGACTCGCTCATCTCCGCCGCGCAGAAAGAAGTCGACGCGCGTCACGCGGAAATGCAGGAATCCGAACGCCGAGACGTTGCCACGCAGATCGCCATCGGCGCCCTGCGCTACTTCATGCTCAAGTTCACCAAGAACTCGGTCATTGCATTCGACTTCAAAGAAGCTCTGAGCTTTGAAGGCGAGACCGGCCCGTACGCCCAGTATGCTGTCGTGCGCGCCACCAATATTTTCCGTAAGGCCGCATTAAGCGCGGAAGAGATTCTGGCGGGCGAGGTCGATCTGCGGTTTCTAAATGACGACGAAATCTGGCAGTTGTGGCTCACCGCCGGACAGCTTTCCAGCACCGTGGAACAGTGCATTACCACAACCGAGCCAGCGTACGCCGCCAAGTACGTCTTCCAACTGGCGCAGCAGTTCAACAACTTCTATCACAAGCACCACATCCTGACGGAAGCCGACGAAGCGCGTAAGCGCTTCCTGCTGGCCACCGCGGCAGTGGTGCGTCGAGCATTGATTCAGTGCCTGCGGTTGATGGGGATTGCCGCGCCGCCGGTGATGTGAACAAGTGCACGTGTCGATTTACCAATTGGATGGAGCTACCATGGTCAAACAAAAATTGGTCAAACAGAAAACCGTCGAGAAGAAAAAGACTGCCACCAACGACAAAGAAGCTTTGTATGACAAGCTCATTGCCACCAATCCGAAGATCGAACGCAAGGGCGCGGACAATCCTTACACGTCCCTGAATGGAAACATGTTTACCCTGCTGCATCAATCCCGTCTGGCCATCAGGCTTCCAGAGGACAGGCGCGAGGAGTTTCTGAAGAAGTACAAGACTACGCTGTTTACGGCGTATGGCGCCGTGATGAAGGAATATGTTGCCGTCCCCGATTCGTTGTTGGAGAACACGAAAGAGCTGAAGAAGTATCTGGAATTGAGCTACGAGTACGCCAAGACACTCAAGCCCAAGCCAACGACGAAGAAGAAGGCTTGAGTACGGGACAGACGCGATGACATTATTTCTAAAATCCACTCTTACGGAAAAATAACAAACAATGCCGGCTCATGTCCTATAACATGAGCTGAATACTGGAAAGGATACTTCGATCGTGAAGGTTCTTGCGCCGAGACCGTTGTTCCAGATAACTGTACTCGTTGTTCTTGTATCGTCATTGACTGCGTTGCGGCTTGCCGGGACGGGCAAGTCCGCCGCCTGCGACAACGAAGTGCGGCTTAACCAGATTCAGGTCATCGGCAGCCACAACAGTTATCACGCGGGATTAGGTCCGCATGAAATGGAGTTTCTGCGCACCCGCAATCCCAAAGCCGCGGACGCTCTGAGCTACTCCCATCCGGCGCTTGAGACGCAACTCGATGACGGCGTCCGTCAGATCGAACTTGATATTTACGCCGACGCCAAAGGCGGACTCTATTCTCATCCCGCATGGCCTAAGATGATGGCGGACGCAGGAATCGCGCGCGACCCCGACTTCGATCCGCAGCACGTGTTCGATAAGCCGGGCTTTAAGGTGATGCATGTTCAGGACCTGGACTACCGCAGCAACTGCCAGCCGTTCATCGGCTGCCTGCAGGCGTTGCGCCGCTGGTCAAAGGCCCATCCCGGGCACCTCCCGATCTTTATTTTGATTGAGACCAAGGAAGGCAGAGACCATCCTGAATTCATGACCCGGCCAGAAGCGTTTACCCCTGAGGTCTTTGATGCTCTTGACGCCGAGATTCGCAGCGTCTTCCATGAAGATGAAATCATTACTCCGGACCAGATTCGCGGCGCGCGCTCCACTCTTGAAGAGGCTGTGCTCAAGGACGGCTGGCCGTGCCTGCAACGCTCACTCGGGAAAGTAGTCTTCCTCATGGACCAGCGCAAGGCCGCTCCGATCTACACGCAAGGGCATCCTGCCCTGCAAAACCGCGTCATCTTTACCAACGCGCGTCCCGGCGAACCAGATGCGGCATTCGTTGAAGTCAATGATCCCCAGATCAACGCTCCCCAGCATGCCCCGCCCTCGATCCCCGATCTGATCAGGAAAGGCTACATCGTGCGCACCCGCGTCGACGCAGACCTACAGCAAGGAAAACCGAACGGCATCGCCACCCGCGATGCAGCGCTGGCCGACGGCGCACAGATGGTCAGCACCGACTTTCCTTTTGCGGAGAAGTCTGCCGCAGGTTACTCCGTTCAGTTTCCGCAGGGAGAGATTTCACGCTGCAATCCGGTGAACGCTCCTGCCAGTTGCAACTCAGGCTTTCTGCGAGCCCGCGACGGAAAACCTTCCGCCGCAGATTCCGCAGATACGCGCAGATAAGGATCTGTAGAGCGAAAACTCGAATCGCGTGGCCGGCAGAGCTAAGAGCCAAGAGCTAACAGCCAATGGCTAATTGCCAACTGCTTCCTCCCTAGTTGCTGTTCTCAAACGTCTTCACAAACTCCACCAGGCTCCGCACCGCGATACCGGACGGTCCTTTGGCAATCCAGCTTTTGTTCTCATCCATCCAGGCAGTGCCGGCGATGTCCAGGTGCAGCCAGGGCGTGTCTTCCACAAATTCTTTGAGGAAGATGGCCGCCGTGCTGGCTCCGCCGTAACGCCCGCCGGAATTCACGATGTCGGCAATGTTGGAGCGGATCATCTCCAGGTATTCAGGATCGAGCGGCAGACGCCAGAACTTTTCTCCCGAGCGCTGGAGCGCGCGGGTGAAGTGCTGGTAGGCATCTTCGTCATTGGCGAAGACGCCGGCATTCACGTGGCCCAGGGCTACCACGCAGGCCCCGGTGAGTGTGGCCGCGTCAATCAGGTGTGTGCAGCCCAGGGTGCGGGCATAGTGCAGGCCATCGGCCAGGACCAGGCGGCCTTCCGCGTCTGTATTAATGATCTCAATCGATTTGCCGGACATAGCGATCTGGACGTCGCCCGGCTTCTGGGCTTTTCCGCTGGGCATGTTCTCCGTGGCACAGACAATGCCGATCACCTTGACCTTGGGCTTGAGCAGCGCAATGGCGCGCATGGCCCCGATCATGGCTGCGCCTCCGGCCATGTCGTATTTCATTTTCTCCATGCCGTCCGCCGGTTTGATGGAGATACCGCCGGTATCAAAGGTCACGCCTTTACCCACCAGTCCGAGCACCGGTTTTTCCGGCGCGCCCTGAGGTTCGTAGCGCATCACGATCAGGCGGGGCTCTTCTTCCGATCCCTGGGCCACGCTCCAGAACGCGCCCATTTTCAATTCTTTGATTTTGTCCGGTCCCATCAGCTCGCACTTGAGTCCCACGCTGTCACACATCTTCTTGGCGCGATCAGCCAGCATGGTGGGCGTCATCCGGTTGCTGGGCTCGTTGACTAGTTCACGGGTAAAGTTCTGCGAGTCACCGATGATGCGTGCCTGATCCAGCACGCGCTGTAGTTTGCTCTGGTCCGACCCTGGCGCGGCGACGACCGTGACCTCTTTCATGCGCAAGTCTTTGCGGTCGCTGCGATAGGTATCAGCATCAAAATCGGCCACCAGCGCGCCTTCAACCACGGAGCGAATCGCGTCTTCCGCGCCGGTGGAGAGATCGGGCAGAACAAAAGCGCAGCTCTTGATCATCTTCGGCTTCAGATAACGCACGGCCGTTCCCGCAGCTTTGCGCAACTCCACCGGGCCGAAATTCTTGGCCTTGCCGCCGCCGATCACAAGCAGCCTTGTAGCCTTAAGCCCAGGCGGCTGATGGAGCAAGATGGCCTCAAAGCTCTTGCCCGTGATCTCCGCGCTGGTGACCAGGTCGCCTACGGCCTTTTCCAGGGCCGCATCTTTCACGGCAAGCTTGGGCTCGCTCTTTTGTTTGGCTCCGTTGTTGTTTGAACTCCCGTGGTCCAGGGCGATGGTGACCAGACATTCCGTTTCAACTTCGGCAAAGCTAGCTGCGATCAGTCGTATATCCATAAGTGGCCTTTCTTTGCTCGTGATTCCTGCGATTTATCGTTTCCTGGACCGGGCGACGGCTTCGCGAGCTTCCTTGTCAGCGGTGCGGCGGCGCTCCGTTTCCCGTTTGTCCCAGGACTGTTTGCCTTTGGCCAGGGCGATCTCACACTTTAGTCTTCCATTCTTGAAATACATGCGCGTCGGGACAAGCGTGTAACCACGCTGCCGGGTCTTGCGTTCAGCAGCCACAATTCGCCGTCTTTGATAATGGCAAAGCCATCTTTCAGGTTGGCGAGGCCGGCGCGGACGGACTTAACTTCCGATCCGGTCATCACGATGCCGGCTTCAAACTTGTCTTCCAGAAAATAGTTGTGGCCGGCCGCCCGATTGACCGTGGCATCGCGCTCGCCGGAGGCGACAGGGTCGCGCTTGACGTTCTTCGGCTTGTTCGGCTCAATTTGATGAGTCGTCTGGCGGGTCATAGCAGCTCTTTGAGGCGCACAGCAAAATTTTTATGCTAACACAGCGCAAACCTGGCGACGGAAGTCGTTCTATGTAGGGAAACAGAATACCGTGTATAATTTGGCTTCCGAAGAGTAGCTGGCCGGATGACATAGCGGGCTATGCCCCCCATTTTCCTGAAAAAACAGGACTTAAGACAAACATTGCAACGGGCAGGAGCGTATGAGGAAGGCAGCGAGTACCTTCACAATTCTATTGATTCTTTCGATCCTTGTATCGGCCGGGGAATCAGCTAAATCTCTCTACCAAAAAGGCGTCAAAGCCGAGGCTCGTCAGGATTATGAGGCTGCTTACGAATATTACAAGGCGGCCTATAACCAGAAGCCTGAGGAACTGAAATACCGGCTGCCGTTTGAACGCATGCGTTTTGAGGCTGCGGCGATCAAGGTCAGGCGAGGGCAGAAGCTGCGCGACCAAGGCAAGTTACAGGAAGCGCTGGCGCTGTTCCAGGCGGCGGCTGCGATTGACCCCAGCAATGATATGGCGGCGCAAGAGATCCGCCGTACGCAGCAGATGATGCAAAAGGAGTCTGGTGGAGGCAAAGGTTCGTCGAGTTCTCCGCCTAAAAGAGGGGAAGAGGACGATCCTCTGCGCAGACGTCTGGAGTCAGCTGGCTCTCCGGTTGAACTGGGTACGATTTCCAACGTCCCTCTGACGAACCTGGAGTTTTCCAGTGAAGACACCAAGGTCATCTACGAAACCATTGGCAAACTGGCGGCCATCAACGTCCTGTTTGACCCCGACTACACCTCGCGCCGGCTGCCCATTAAGCTGCAAAAGGTGAGTCTTATGGAAGCGCTGGACATCGTGGCCCTGGAATCCCGCACGTTTTGGCGTCCGGTCACTCCCAACACTATTTTCGTCGCGCAAGATACGCAGGCCAAGCGCCGCGAGCTGGAGCAAAACGTCATCAAGACTTTTTATCTCGGCAATGTTTCCGGCCCCACTGACCTGCAGGACATCGTAAACGCAATCCGCACCGTGCTGGAGGTGCAGCGCATTCAGCAGATCCCTTCGCAGAGCGCCATCGTTATTAAGGGCACACCCGACCAACTGGCGCTGGCGGAGAAGATGATCGATGACATTGATAAGTCCAAGCCGGAAGTGATTGTCGACGTGGTGGTGGCCCAGGTGCGTAAGGACAAGGGGCGGACTCTAGGGATCGTTCCTCCCCAGAACGGCACGGTTTCCTTACAGGCGCCGGGCGCAACCCCGACCGCAACCCCGAGTGCGACCCCGAGCTCTGGGGGGTTCAACTTTAATGATATACAGCACCTGAACTCCACCAGCTATGCGCTGACCATTGACTCCGTCGCGGTCCACGCGCTGTTTAACGATGATGACTCCAAAATCCTGCAGAGCCCCCGCATCCGCGCCACGGACAATGAAAAGGCAACGCTCAAGATTGCCGACAAAATTCCCATCGCTACCGGTTCATTCGGAAGCCCGCTGGGAGTAGGAACAGCGGTGGGCGCCGTTGGCGTGAACACCCAATTCAGTTACACCGACGTCGGCGTGATCATGGAGATCACACCGCGCGTGCATCCGGACGGTCAAATCAGCCTCAAGCTGTCGATGGAAATCTCCAACGTTAGCAGCCAATCGACCATCGGTGGCATTACGCAGCCGATTATCAGCACACGCAAAGTGGAGCACACCATCCGTCTTAATGACGGAGAGGCCAGCATGTTGGGCGGCATCCTGGAACAACAGGAGACCAGGTCCAGGGGCGGCACGCCGTTTCTGGGACAGATCCCGCTCCTGAAATATTTCTTTTCATCGGAGAAGGTAGACCATATCAACAACGAGATCGTCTTTCTCCTCATCCCGCATATCGTCCGCGGCCAGGAGTTGAACGATCTGAACCGCCGGGCCTTCGATGTAGGCACTGGCAGCGGCATCGATCTGCGCATCGCTGCGAAGCAACCTGGCCCCCACATGGAAGCCGCGTCAGCGAGCGCGCCTGCTGCAGCCACCGCCGCTCCTGCTCCGCAATCGGCTCCGCCGGTGGTCCAGCCGCAACGAGTAACCCCACAGCTGGGTCCGCCGCCCCCGTCAGCACCAGCGGAAACGCCGTCACCCAGTCCGTCTCCGACAGGTGGCCAGGTCAGTCTGCAGTTTGACCCGCAGAATGTGGCCCCGCAACAGGGAAGCACATTTGTCCTGAACATTGTTCTGGCCCATGGCCAAGACATCACGTCGGTCCCCATTCAGATCAGTTACGATCCTAAGGTTGTGCAGTTTGTAAACGTCTCCAACGGCGACTATCTGGCCAGGGACGGGCAGCAGGTCGCGCTGGTCCATCGTGACGATCCCGCCGCGGGCAAGCTGCAGGTGACGGCACAGCGGCCTCCGGGATCGGCCGGAATCTCCGGCGATGGCACGGTTTTTAGCCTGGTATTCATGGCCAAGGCCAAGGGAACAGGGGCAGTCGCCATCTCCATGCCCGGCGCTCGCAATAGCCAGAACCAACTGGTTCAAGTGCTAGGATCTCAGGCCGCGGTTAACGTAAACTAGAGTCTTGAAGGTCTGTATGCCGTCAGGAAAAACCGATCTTGTGAGTCGCGGCCTATTAAGTCGGGGTCTTCTGGAGAGAAGAGGCATCCGGGGAAGCAGCCTGCACCGGCGGTGGCGGGGCGTCACGCTGATGGAGATGATCGTGGGTATCACGATCCTGTTGATCCTGATGGGGGCGGCTTTACCGATAGCGCGCGTCAGCATCAAGCGGCAGCGGGAAACCGAGCTGCGCCGTGATCTCTGGGAAATGCGCGCCGCCATTGACCGCTACAAAGATGCCGCCGACAAGAATGCTTTCACCATCAAGCTGGATTCGCAGGGATATCCTCCGGACATGGATACGCTGGTCAACGGAGTTGAAATCGCCGGCGGAAAGAAGCTCCGCTTTTTGCGCCGCATTCCTGTTGACCCCATGAAGGGAACCACGGACTGGGGATTGCGCTCCATGCAGGACGACCCTACTTCAGACTCATGGGGCGGCCAGAATATTTTTGACGTCTATACAAAGTCGGATGGCACGGGCCTGAACGGCATCAAATACAAGGATTGGTAACGCCATGAGATGTCCAGCCTCAAATACGATCGGTCCAGCCTCAAACATGAAACAGCGGCAGCGCGGCTTTACTTTGATCGAACTGATTATTGTCTGCGCGATGATCGCCATCCTGCTGGGTGTGTCCATCCCGATTTACAAAATACATTTACTTCATGCCAACGAAGCGGTATTGAAACAGGACCTGCGCAACATGCGCGAGGCCATCAGTCAGTACACCCAGGACAAGATGAAAGCTCCCCAGGACTTGGGTGATATAGTCAGCGCCGGTTATCTGCATGCCCTCCCCAAAGACCCATTTACTCGTGCTTCAAACACTTGGCAAGTCACGCAAGAAGATGTACTGGATAGCATTGACCAGACCCAGCCGGGCATCAGTGACGTCCATAGCGGCTCGAACCTGACCAGCTCAGAAGGAACCGCGTACAGCAGTTGGTAGACGGGCAGCTCATTCATTTTTGGCGTTCGTGGGAAGCCTACCCTGGCGTGGTTATCGTTCATCTTAAAATTTGTCACCCTGAGCGAGCGTGAGCATATGCGAGCGCGCAGTCGAAGGGTCTATGCATTTGTTCTCTCCTTCAACTCCGGAGCCCAATCTTTTGCCTGATCCTTCCACGTCGGATTCATGCTGACCATTTTCTAAATACATAGATCCTTCGACTCGCCCTCATCCCGCAAACGGGACTCGGGCATTGCTCAGGATGACAACACTACCTCAACAACTTCAGGTCTCCCAGATCATCGATCCTCTTCGCGCTGCTCATCACGCCCCGCAACCCGCCTCAATTTTGCTACCATCTCTGTATGCCGGTGGAAACAGAAATCCAGACGTCGCACCTTCCTCCTCTCAAAGCCCCACGCGGAACCGAATTGACGTGTAAAGCCTGGCCGCAGGAAGCAGCCATGCGCATGCTCATGAACAACCTTGACGAAGAAGTAGGCGAGAACGCGCGCGACCTGGTGGTCTACGGCGGAACGGGCAAAGCAGCGCGCAACCAGCAGTGCCTGGAGGCAATCCTGGCCTCGCTGAAGTCTCTCGAAAACGATGAGACTCTGCTGGTCCAGTCCGGCAAGCCCGTGGGAATCTTCAAGACGCACGATTACGCTCCCCGCGTCCTCATCGCCAACTCCAACCTGGTGGGCCACTGGTCCAACTGGGAAAAGTTCAATGAACTGGAGCGCGCCGGGCTGATGATGTACGGCCAAATGACGGCCGGCTCGTGGATCTACATTGGCTCGCAGGGAATCGTTCAGGGGACCTTTGAGACCTTTGCCGCGGCAGCGGAAAAACACCTGGGTGGAGATCTGGCGGGCAAGCTCGTGGTCAGCGGCGGCATGGGCGGCATGGGCGGCGCGCAGCCTCTGGCCGCCACCATGGCCGGCGCGTGCTTCCTGGGTATTGATGTGGACGCCGAACGCATCAAGAAGCGTCTGAAGACCGGCTATTGCGACTTTATGGTCAATAGCCTGGATGAGGCGCTGCGCATCCTGAAGAACGCGATGCACAAAAAAGAGGCAATTTCCGTCGGGCTGATTGGCAATTGCGCCGACGTTATTCCTGAACTTGCCGAACGCGGCGTGATTCCTGACATCCTCACCGACCAGACCTCGGCTCATGATCCCCTGAACGGATACGTCCCCAACGGCATGACGTTGGAGCAGGCGCTGGAGCTGCGCAAGAACGATCCCAACGGGTACCTGGACCGTTCCATGGATTCGATCGCCCGCCACGTGGAAGGCATGTTGCGTCTGCAAAAAATGGGCAGCGTGACTTTTGATTACGGCAACAATATCCGCACGTTTGCTTTTCAGCGCGGCGTGAAGAACGCGTATGACTTTCCCGGCTTTGTTCCGGCTTATATCCGGCCTCTGTTCTGCGAAGGGCGAGGCCCGTTCCGCTGGGTGGCCCTTTCCGGCGATCCGGCGGACATCGCGGTCACGGACGATCTGGTGCTGGAGCTCTTCCCGCAGAACCGCATTCTCAGCCGCTGGATCAACCTGGCGCGCAAGCGCATCAAGTTTCAGGGACTGCCGGCGCGCATCTGCTGGCTGGGCTACGGAGAACGCGCACAGTTCGGCCTGGCCATCAATGATCTGGTTAAGAAAGGGAAGATCAAGGCGCCCATCGTGATTGGCCGCGACCATCTTGACTGCGGCTCCGTCGCTTCGCCCTATCGTGAAACCGAGAGCATGAAAGACGGCAGTGATGCCGTCGCGGACTGGCCACTGCTGAACGCGATGCTCAATACCGCCAGCGGCGCAAGCTGGGTCTCGATCCACAACGGCGGCGGCGTAGGGATTGGCTACTCGCTCCATGCCGGCCAGGTCACCGTGGCCGACGGAACGGACGCAATGGCCAAGCGCATCGAGCGCGTTCTTACCAATGATCCGGGAATCGGTGTGGCCCGGCACGTGGATGCGGGGTATGACGAAGCTGCGGACTTTGCTGAGAAGAAGGGCGTGAAGATACCGATGGGGCGATAGCCAGGCGGGAATCCCATAGACAAGAATCCCCTGGGTCACTTGCGACAACTCTATCAACCTGTCATCCTGAGCGAAGTGTGAGCGCAAGCGAGCGCGCAGTCGAAGGATCTCGAGGATGTTTGCTGAACCAATGAAGCGTAGAGGCATTCTCACGAGAACTCCCTGATGCGGGATTGTAGCGCCCGCATTCCTGGGATCCTTCGACTCCGCGCTTTTCGTCTCCGTTGCGGAGAAGGAACTTCAGGCGCTCCGCTCAGGATGACAGGACCGAAAAATCGACTTGCCACAAAAAACCACTTTGGCACAACCCACTACATCTCCTTACCTGCTGCTGACCAACATCGGCCAGCTTATTACGCTGCGCGGCGGGCCTACTCCGCGGCGCGGCCCATCACTGAGTGAGGTCGGTATAGTTAAGGATGCAGCCGTGCTTTGCGGTGGGGGCAAGATCATTGCCGTGGGCACCCAACCAGAAATTCTTGGTAGTCCATGGCTGAAGCTGAAGAAGAACCAGCGAAAAGTGCGTGTGCTTGACTGCAAAGGACGTGTCGTTCTTCCGGGATTGATTGATTCCCACACGCATCCGGCGTTCATGAGGCCGCGACTGCTCGATTTCGCCAAACGCATTGCCGGCGCGAGCTATCAGGAGATCGCGGCAACCGGCGGGGGAATTCGCTCCAGCCTTGCCGGAGTGCGCGAAGCCACGCGTGCCCAGCTCACGGAAAAAATCCTGAGCGCGCTGCAAGCAATGCTGCAACAGGGCACCACCACGGTCGAGGCAAAGTCAGGTTACGGGCTGACGACCAAAGATGAACTCAAATCCCTGGAAGCAATTCGCGATGCCGCATGCTACTTTCCCGGGACGGTTGTGCGCACCTTGCTCGCCGCCCATGTGGTTCCGCCGGAGTTCGCCGACAATCCGGATCAATACGTGACCAAAGTCTGCGAAGAAATGATCCCGCTGGCGGCCAAGAAGAAGCTGGCGGACTTTGTGGACGTATTCTGCGAGCGCGGCGCTTTTACTCTGGAGCAATCAGAAAAAATCTTTGCCGCAGCGCGCACACATGGCCTGGGCGTACGCGCTCACGTGGGCCAGTTCACGCCTGCCAAACTCGATGCTTTGCTGGCATATCAGCCGGCATCGCTCGATCACATGGACTTTGTAAATCCTGAAGACCTCGCCTTGCTGGCGCAGGCGAACACGGTCGTTACGTTGCTTCCGGGCGCGAGTTATTTTCTCGGCCACAAGGATTTTCCGGACGCGCGGCGGTTTATTGACTCTGGCGCGGCCATCGCTGTGGCGACCGATTTCAACCCCGGCACCTCGCCCACTCCGAGCATGGTTTTCATGATTTCTCTGGCATGCACCCACATGAAGATGTTGCCAGCCGAGGCCATTGCTGCCGCCACCATCAACGCTGCCTGCGCTTTGCGATTGCAGGATCGCAAAGGCAGCATCGAAGCCGGTAAAGACGCGGACATGGCCGTCTTTGACGTGAAGGACTACAGGGAAATCGCTTATTGGTTCGCTTGGGACCGCTGTGTTGAAATGATTGTTGCCGGTCAGATTGTGGGAAGAGCTGTATGACCTGGGCACATACACGGCGGCATGCATGAGTCTGGTGAGTCAACAACAAATTGTCATCCTGAGCCAGCCCGAGTCCCGTACGCGGGATGAGGGCGAGTCGAAGGATCCCGACGGTATGTCACCTGCCATGCAGCCTCAGGGAGTTCTCTCGATGCTGCTTCGTGAGAACGCATTGAGGCGGTATTTCATGCCGCACGCATTCTCGGGGTCCTTCGATTTCGCGCCCATCCGCATGGTTCGGGAAAAAACTCGGTGGCGCTTCGCTCAGGATGACAGACGTAGAGTGGCTTGCTTTCCCACGGCCCTGCGAAGCTGCGCTCAGATTGCCGCAATTGCATGTTTTTCCCTGACTTTGTCCGCCTCGCCGCTTTTTGCGGAGACGAATCAGAATACCCCACCCGCCCAACCTACGCAGGAAGCCGCGCCTCCCGCGCTGCCGCAAGCATCGCCCGCTGCAACGCCCCAACCTTCGCCTTCTCCCGCTGCGCCGCAGCCTGCCGATGCTCCCGTGCCGCGCGCGGCTTCGGACGACGAGATCGTCATCACCGCCGTGGGCGACGTGATGCTGGGCACAACTTTTCCGGATGCCTCCGGCGGTGATCTTCCTCCCAACGACGGCGCAGACCTGCTACAGGAAGTCACGCCGTTCTTGAAACGCGGCGATGTGGTTTTCGGCAACCTTGAAGGTCCTCTCGCCGACGGTGGCACGTCAGCCAAATGCAGCGGCAAGAGATTGGGCACCTGTTACGCCTTCCGCGTTCCCACGCGTTACGGCAAATATTTGAAATCTGCGGGGTTCACGGTAATGGGTCTGGCCAACAACCACGCCATGGATTTCGGCGCGGAAGGGCGCGCAAGTTCGCGCCAGGTGCTGGACTCATTCGAGATCGCGCATTCGGGAGAGATCGGCGACATCGCACACCTCGTTGTGAAAGGCATAAAGGTCGATGTGATCGCCTTTGCCACGTATCCTGGCGCTTACAACCTGCTTGATCTGGATGAGGCGCTGCAAGCGATACGTGCGGCCAAAGCGGAAGCCGATCTGGTGATCGTGTCATTTCACGGAGGCGCGGAGGGCGCTTCACATCAGCACGTTCTGGCGGGGGATGAAACCTTTCTAGGTGAAGACCGCGGTGACCTTCGCCGATTCACCCACGCCGCAGTCGATGCCGGCGCGCAACTGGTGCTGGGCAGCGGACCGCATGTGGTGCGCGCCATGGAGGTTTATCACGGCAAGCTGATTGCTTACTCCCTAGGCAACTTTGCTACCTATGGTCCATTCAACCTAAATGGCGAAAACGGCGTGTCCATGGTGCTGGAGGCGCATCTCAGCGCGGGCGGGTCGTTTATTCGTGGACAGGTTTATCCCGTCAAGCAGGAAAAACCGGGAGGTCCTAAGCTTGATCCAGCCATGAAAATCATTCCGATATTGCGCGCGCTATCGACCTCTGACTTCAAGCAGGATGCAATCGTTGTCGGCCCGCGGGGCGAGTTGTACCTGCCAGGGACGGAAGTCCCGGAATGCAGCAACGCGCCGGACTTGCTGGAGCAACCGGTCGGCGCCAGACCGTGTGGTGTTTTCCCTTAAGGTACGTCGTTCTAGCAGAGTCCGCTGTTGATCAACAAGACCGGAGTAAGATGACGGATTAGCCCGAAAATCGCGCCAAAACCTTTGTGAATCGCAAGCGTCTAAATGAAGGGTAAGCAACCCGCCGGTCATTTTAAGGAGAGAGATGGTTCTTCTGAAGAAGTCTGTTTGCGTCTTGTTCGTTCTTATACCCGCGCTCGCGGTTGCTCAGCGTCTGCCTGAAGGAATTGTCCCGCAGCATTACAGCGTGACCTTTGTTCCTGACTTGCAAAAAGCCACATTCAGTGGTGAAGAGACCATTCAGGTGCAGGTGCTGAAGCCCACCAGCGCGATTACGCTCAATGCCGCGGAACTTCAATTTCAGGAAGCCAGCGTGACGCAAGGGGATCGGTCTCAGGATGCTCAGGCCGCCATGAACCCTGAAAAAGAACAAGCCACGCTCACGGTTGCCGCGCAACTGGTTCCCGGGCCGGCCAGCATCCATATCAAGTTCACTGGAATTCTCAATGACAAGCTGCGCGGTTTTTATCTCACCCATACCAAAGCGCGGAATTACGCGGTAACTCAGTTTGAATCCACGGACGCGCGTCGGGCCTTTCCTTCTTTTGACGAACCTGCACTCAAGGCGACGTTTAGTATCACGTTGATTGTCGACAAAGCGGACACCGCCATCTCCAACGGCCACATTGTTTCAGACACGCCCGGTCCCGGAGAGGACAAACACACCATCACGTTCTCCACCACGCCGAAAATGTCCAGCTACTTGGTGGCGCTCGCGGTAGGCGATTTTGAGTGCATCGAAGGCGCGGCGGACAACATTCCCATACGCGTCTGCGGGACACCCGATAAAAAACCTCTGTTCCCCGCGGCCCTGCGTTATGCCAGTGAGATTCTGAAGTACTACAACCAGTATTACGGCATTCCGTACCCGTTCGGCAAACTGGACATTCTGGGCGCGCCCGATTTTGAAGCAGGCGCTATGGAGAATACCGCCGCCATTTTCTATCGCGAGTCGCTCTTGTTCATCGACGACAAAAATTCTTCCATCGACTCTCACCAGGCGGTGTTTGAGGTGCTGGCGCATGAAATGGCGCACCAGTGGTTCGGCGATCTGGTCACCATGAAGTGGTGGGACAACCTATGGCTCAACGAAGGATTTGCCACGTGGATGGCGCTCAAGCCCTCACAGGCGCTGCATCCGGAGTGGAACGCCAGCCTGGACGCGGTCGCGGCCACCAATGGCGCTTTGCAGTTTGATTCGCTGAAAAACACCCATCCTATCCGCGCCAAAGCGGACACACCGGAAGCCATCAATGAGTTGTTTGACACCATCTCCTATGAGAAGGGTGCGGCTGTGCTGCGGATGGTTGAGGCCTTTGTGAGCCCTGATGTCTTCCGCCGCGGCGTCAATGCCTACCTGCGCAAGTTTGCCTACAGCAATGCCACAGCAGAGGACTTCTGGCAGATCATCGCGCAAACCTCCGGGCGTCCCGTAAACCGGATCATGCCGACGTTTGTAGATCAAGCCGGGGAACCGCTGGTCACGGTCAAGGCGGAATGCATCGAGCCGCCTCCGCAACCAGTGAGCAAAAGCCGGGGCAAAAAGTCGCGAAGAAAACCAACACCACTGCCGCCAAAAACCCAGATCACGGTTTCACAGCAGCGCTTCTTTGCCGATCCCAGCGGTCCCAATGATGCTCAGAATTCTTCTGATGCCAAGGAACTGTGGAGTATTCCTATCTGCATCAAGTCAACGGAGGGCAAACCGTTCTGCCAGATCTTCAGCCAGCGCCGGCAGACCGTGCCGTTTACTGGTTGCTCGCCGTGGGTGTTTACCAACGCCAATGCCGTGGGGTACTACCGCACTCAGTATGACGCCAATACGCTCCAGAAACTTGGCGCGGTGGCCATGACGGAATTAAG
>WNFI01098198.1_pt1 | contig 25770 bp, 28 predicted proteins | sample 5400471 | NCBI WGS metagenome assembly WNFI01 (sample SAMN13153348, study PRJNA577476) | soil metagenome | isolation source: 100 cm saprolite on Douglas fir-dominated hillslope | place: USA:California | collected 2013-09-17 | reverse complement strand
CAGCGGCGCCGCGGTCACCGAGTCCAGCAGCGCCCGCGCCTCCGCCTCCGGCAAGCCCGCGACCACGAGCTCCGGCAACCCCGCCAGATCCCCGCCCGGAACCCGGGCCGCGAACACCAGCCCGACCGACTCCGCGCCGAGACGGCGGGCCACGAACCCGAGGACCTGGGCGGAGGCGCGATCGAGCCACTGCTGGTCATCGACCAGGCAGATCAGCGGCTGCTCCCCCGCCACCTCAGCCAGCAGGCTCAGCACCGCCAGGCCGACCAGAAACCGGTCCGGCGCCGGCCCGGCGCTGACGCCGAACGCGGTCCGCAGCGCATCCCGCTGCGGGGCAGGCAGCCGCTCCAGGCCATCCAGCATCGGCGAGCACAGCTGTTGCAATCCCGCGAACGCCAGCTCCATCTCCGACTGGACACCCATAGCGCGCGCCACCCGGAAACCCGACGCCCGTCCGGCCACGTGGTCCAGCAGCGCAGTCTTGCCCACCCCCGGCTCGCCGGCCACCACCAGCGCCCGGCTCTCACCCGCCCGGACAGCATCCACCAGCCGGTCCAGCACATCGCATTCGCTGCGCCGGCCCGTCAGCTCCGTCATGCGTCCGTGGACGGCCGAGTGTGCCGCCATCTGCACCCCATCGACGCTACCCGCCCGCCGGCCGGCCGGGACGACTGGCCGCTGGTGATGCGGACGTGCCCCGTCGGCGTTAACGCCTTGCGGCCACCGCTCGGTGGCACGGCCGGCAGGCGCGTCGCTCACTCTGGTGGCGCGGCAGAATCGCCAGTGCGCCACCGCGACTCGATGCGGCCGAGGCGCCATACCGCGATGGCGCCCGCCCACACGATGACAAACAATCCGGCGATGGTGAAGCCTGCCTTGTTGATGTCGAAGCCAGTAACAAAGCCCCAGAAGGGTCCGCGCAGGCGCAGTTCGGTGCTGAGCAGGCCGAAGATCTCGACGGTGCCGATCAGGAACGCGGCTGCAATCGACAGTCCGGTAATGATCATGTTGTAGTACACCTTGCGGACCGGCCGGGCGAACGCCCATCCGTACGCGACGGTCATGAAGCAGCCATCCATGGTGTCAAAGAGCGTCATCCCGCCAGCGAACAGCAACGGCATCGCCAGGACCGCATAGAAGGGCAGCGCCGAGGTGGCCGCATAGACGGTCGCGGTGAGCAGCACCACCTCGGTAGCGGTGTCGAAGCCTATCCCGAAGACCATGCCCACGAAGAACAACTGCCAGCTGTGCTGGATCGAGCGCATGAACCGGCCGAAAAACCGGTACATCAGCCCGCGCGCCTGCAGTTGCTGCTCTAGTTCCGCCTCGCTGTAGCGGCCATGCCGCAGTCCTGTTGAATATCCGCGCGATGCCCGAGAGGACTACCAGGTTCATGGCCGCGATCAGGTACAGGAAGCTGGCGGCCAGGACAGTGCCGACCACGCCGCCCAGGGTCTACGCGTGCCTGACGCCCAGTGTCCAGGCAGTAACGGCGACGCCCAGGCCGGTACCGAGTTTCTCGTAGCGGAAATGGTGGGGCAGAACCGAGAGTACGAAGACTCCCCACCCAGCGCCGTTCAGCGCCAGAATCACAACCGCCATTCCGGCCAGCCGCCCCCGCTCGGCCGGGCCCAGGGCGCGGACCGCCGTCCGGAGCCGGGTACGCGTGCCGTCCAAGGAAACTCCCCTGCTTTACTGACAGCGGGTGTGCGTGAGAGGCGTCCAGGTGATGGCGGTGACTATCAGGCCGTCGCGGGCCAGCCAGCGGCCCGTCATCTGGCTTCGGGGCCGGTCATCGGGTCCGGGGCCAGGGCGTGGCGGCAGGCAGACGTCGAAGATGCCGGTGATCGCCGGGCGGATGGCCACATCATGAAAGCCCAGCCATTGCCCGGTGAGCGGGTACCAGAGCTTGGCCAGCGATTCTTTGGCGCTGAATAGCAGGCGATCCCAGCACACCGCGGGTCCCACAGCCGCGCACTGCCTGATCCACGCCTGCTCCCCAGGGGCGGCCACCTTCTCGATAAGGCCGGCCGGGAGCCTCAGGTCTGGTTCCGCGTCAATGCCGATCGCGGCCACGTCCGTGGTGAGCGCCACGGCACTGGCCTGGTAACCGGCGCAGTGGGTGATGCTTCCGGTCATCCCCTTCGGCCACTGCGGCTGGCCCGCCGGGCCGGGCAGAATCGCCGTGGCCGGGGCGCCCAGCAAGGCCATCGCGGCCCTGGCGCACAGCCTGCCTGCTGTGAATTCGGCCCGGCGCCACGGCCCGGCCGTGCGAACCGCCGCCTCCTCGGCGGCGAAGAGTCCGCCGGCCCTGGGCGCATCAGCGATACGCTCCACGGCCGCCACCATGGGCGGCAGGATGCCGGCGATCAGTCCGGCCGGTTGTGGGCTCGGCGAACAGTCGGCGGGTATCACGGCAGGTGCGCTACTGCGGCCGCAGCGCCATCCAGACCGCGTGCGCCTCGGTCGTGCCAGGGTTGCGCCAGGTGTGCGGCTGATCGCCCCGGAAGTGCAGTGTGCTCCCGGCTTCCACCTGGTAGGGCTGCCCGGTCACGGTGAACTCCAGCCTGCCGCTGGTGACGTGGACCAGTTCCTCGCCCGGGTGCTGCATCGGCTTGGGCCCGCTGGTAGCGCCCGGCTCCACCGTGGCCCGGGCGCCGGCGAGCATGAACCGTCCGTATGGGCCGGAGATGCTGCTCAGGCCTATCCCCTTATGCGAGGTGTACACCTGCCGGTCCTCGTCTGGCGGGGTAAGCACGGCAACGTCGTTCTGGCCGACCTCGTCTTCCACGAAGTAGGAGACCGGGCGACCGAGCGCTCCGGCGATCTTCAGCAGGGTAGTGATGGTCGGCACCATACCGCCCTGTTCGATCTTGTGTATCGCTGCAGCTGACACGTCGGAGCGCTCGCCGAGTTGCTGCAGCGACAGGCCCATCCGCTTGCGGAGGCTGAACACCTTGAGGCCGATGGAACCGACTATCCGCTTCAGCTCCCCGGCCTGCCCGTTGCTGGTGGACTGCGCGTCAAGGCAGGGAGGTCCTTGCGTGCGTGATACTCGGCTCATCAGGTACCCGCTGCCTTAAATGATGATCGCGCCTTGACGTTCTGGATGGCTGTCGCCAGTATAGTGCATGACTCATTGCGGATACTAAACGTCCCGTCCCGGCTCATGGGAAGAGGGTGCTGATGGCGCAGCGGATCGTGGTGATCGGTGGAGGCGCCGCCGGCATTGGGGCCGCCGGGGCCGCCAAAGGAGTGGATCCCGCGGCGGACGTCCGCGTATACACAGAGTTCGAGGATGTCGGGTACAGCCCCTGCGGCATTCCGTACGTCCACGGCAAAGAGATTCCCGATTTCGAGCGGCTGTTTCTGGCGACCAAGGAAGCTTACGCTGATCAGGGCATCGACATCCATTATGAGACACGGGTCACCTCCTTCAGTACCGAGCGGAAGACCGTGTCCGTGGACGGTCAGGCGGAGATCGGTTACGACAAGCTGATCGTCGCGACGGGCTTCAATTACGCCGACCCGGGGGTGCCTGGCACCGATCTCGACGGTCTCTACTACGTGAAAAACATCCGGCGAGCGATCGAGTGGGACAAAGTTCTGGATGGGGTGCGCTCGGCGGTGGTTGTGGAGGCCTCGCCGCTGGGCCTGGAGATGATCACCGCACTCTGCCATCGTGGCATAGAAACTCACCTGGTCGACCCCGGCGCGTGGGCGCTGTCGGTAGCCACCGATCCCGACATCGTCGCCCCGGTGCAAGAGTCCTGGCAGGAGAAGGGCGCCAAGCTCCATTTCAATACGACACTGACCGGTTTCGCGGGAGACGCCTCCGTCCGCGCCGTGACGACCTCTGCCGGGGAGATAGCCTGCGACCTCGCCGTCGTGTGCACCAGGAAGGAGGCGAACACCTCCCTGGCCCGCGCCGCCAGGCTGCCGATCGGCTCCGCGAACGGGATCATCGTCGACGAGCGGATGCAAACCTCGGCGCCAGACGTCTGGGCGGCCGGCGACTGCATCGAGGTGCCGCACAGCGTGACCGACATTCCCATCCAGGGCCTGTCCGGCAGCCACGCCTACTCTCAGGGCAAGGTCGCTGGCACGAATGCGGCAGGCGGAGACCGCCGGTATCAGCCGGTCAGCGTGCCCTGGGGGATGGTGGCCGGCGACTGGATGATCGGCGGGGTGTCCTTCAGCGAGACACTGGCAACCGCGCTCGGTATCCCGCACGTGGTCGGCGTGGCGGAGGGGATCTCCCGGGCGCGCTATTACCCCGGCGTTGAGAAGGTCCGGGTCAAACTGCTGGCCGAGCCAGGCCCGCTGCGGCTCATCGGCGCCCAGATGGTGGGCCGTGAGGGCATCAAGGAGCGGGCCGACTTCCTGGCCATGGCGGTCAGGACCGGGATCACTATCGGCGAGCTGGCCACAATGGAGAACGTCTACTCCCCTCCGATCGGGGCCTTGAACGAGCCGATCGCCCTCGCGGCGCAAAACCTGCTGGCGGGGCTGAGGTCCTGAGATGTCTTTCTCCCGCTGGTTGCGAGCCACCTCCGAGCACTACCTCATGGTCGCGGCGCAGGAGACGGTCGCCGCCAGATACCGGGTTCCCCCGCCGCGGCGGCCGCGCGGAGCGGAGGTGTTCTGGCTGCGGGTGTATGTCCCGCTATACCGGGCCGTGCCCTGGCCGGTCCGCTCGGCGATCATGCGGCGCATGCCCGGCAGTCACCGCATGACCTGGACAAAGACTCAGCGCCCGCGCGGGCCGGCGATTTAGCGCGGCCCGCATCCACTGTCGGATCAACCAACTCTCAGGAGGCTCCATGCCGATCACTGTTCAGTCCCCGCGCGGCGAGGCCGGCGTCGACACGCTCTACGACACTGAGGAGAAAATCTTCGAGGACATCCAGGCCAACCCGGGTGAGAAGGCCTTCGTGTTCATCCATTCCGTCCCGTTCGAAGGCTAGACGATCCTGAAGGAGGGCGGCAAGGTCTACGCCTGCCGCTTCGCCATGGGTGCCCTCTATGGGTTCCGTGAGGAAGACCTCATCGACGGGGTGAAGCCGTTCAACCCACGCGACGTCCTCGACTCCGCCCTCACCGCGTGGCGAGCCGGCGCCTTCCAGCTCAACACCTGGACCGTGTGACACCTGCTGGCTGGGGGTGCCGTCCGTGACGACTGTGTAGCGCGGGTCGGCACCCTCCGCGGCGCCCAGACCTGGAGGAAAGGTGACCAGCGCGTGGACGGAATCCACGACATGGGGGGCATGCAGGGCTTCGGTCACGTGCAGGAACTGACCCCTGCCCCGCCGTTTGGCGAGCCATGGGAAGGAAAGGCATTCGCGATCGGAGCGCTGGCGGCCCGCATCGCAGGGACAAACCTGCATGCCTTCCGGCATGCCATCGAAAGGGTGCCACCCCGGGAGTACCTGAGCGGGTACTGGAACCGGTGGACGATCGGCGCGCAGACCATGATGGAAGACAGCGGCATCGTCACCGACGAGGAGGTGCGGGCCCGGGCCGCACGCCTCAGAGGGCTAGGCGCACCCGAGGCGCCGCCGCCGCCCGTGCCGCACAAGCCGCAGATGCCCTCGGGCGGTCCGGGGAATCTTCGAACCCTGGAAGACCCGCCCGCCTTCGCCGTCGGCGACCGGGTGCGAGCAGCTGACCTGCATCGCTCAGGCCACACCCGGCTACCCCGGTATGTGCGAGGCCGAACCGGGACAGTCACAGCCCTCCAGCCCGGCGCCGTGTTCCCCGACACCGCCGCCCACTTCCTGGGTGAGAAACCGCAGCACTGTTACGCGGTGGAGTTCGACTCGCGGGAACTATGGGGCCAAGACGCCGAGCCGTTCCTTCTTTCCATTGACCTTTTCGAGCCATATCTGGAGCCGGTGACATGACTTCCGCGGCCGAACATCTCGATCCCGCGCTGCGGGTCGAGGCACTGGCCTCGCTCCTGATCGAACGCGGGCTGATCGACGAAGCGACCGTCGACACCTTCATCAAGACCTACGAGCAGTCCGTCGGCCCGATGAACGGTGCCAAGGTGGTCGCCAAAGCCTGGACCGACCCGGATTACCGGGCCCGGCTGCTTACCGACGCGACTTCCGCGATTGCCGAACTCGGCTTCAAGGGACCGCAAGGTGAGCACATCGTGGTCCTGGAGAACTCGCCGACCGTGCACAACGTGGTGGTGTGCACCCTCTGCTCATGCTATCCATGGCCCGTGCTCGGGTTGCCGCCGTCGTGGTACAAGGACCCGGCTTACCGGTCCCGGGTGGTGCGAGAGCCGCGGCAAGTGCTGCGCGAGTTCGGCCTCGACCTCGATGATCATGTGGAGGTACGGGTCCACGACTCCAGCTCGGAGGTCCGCTACATGGTGCTGCCGGAGCGGCCAGCCGGGACCGAAAACCGGTCCGAGGAAGAGCTGGCCGCGCTCGTCACCCGGGACGCCATGGTGGGCGTCGCGAAGGTGGCTGGACCGTGAGTGACTCGGGTGGGCACGCCGACCGCGCCTACCTGCTCGACTCGTCCGGGCCCGCCGCGCCGCCGCGGGACAACGGCGAGCTTGTGTTCGCAGCGCCCTGGGAGAGCCGTGCGTTCGGCGTGGCGCTCGCGCTGCATGACGCCGGCCGTCTCGAGTGGGAAGCCTTCCGCCAAGCGCTGATCGCCGAAATCGGCGAGTGCGAGGCCGCGCACCCATCCGGGGAGGGCTGGAGCTACTACGAGTGCTGGCTGCGCTCACTGGAGCGGGTGGTCAGCGGCCGGGGCCTGGTCGGCACCGATGACCTGCGGGCGAGGGCGGCCGTGCTCGCCGCCCGTCCCGCTGGGCACGACCACGGCGAGGCCGGGCACCACCACTGAGGGAGCCCTGGTGACCACACCCGGCAGCGCCGGAAGGCCGGCGACCAACTCGGTGACCGCGTGGTGGGAGGGAGGCTGGCGGTGCCGGGCCGAGGCGGGCGGCTTCAGCCTGGTCGTGGACGAGCCGGAGAGCGTGGGCGGCACCGGTGCTGGCCCGATGCCGACCGAATACATGCTCACCGCCATGGCGTCGTGCTACGCCCTCGCGCTGGCCTGGGCTGCGGGCAAACGCGGAATCACGTTGCCGGACTTGGCCGTCACGGCCACCGGCACCTACGACGGGCCGCGCTTCTGCAGGCTCCAGCTCACCGTCGTCTCAGCTGCGGCCCGGGAGGTGATCGAACGGCTCGTCGAGCCCGCCCTGCGGGTGTGTTACGTGTCCAATACGATCGCCACATCGCCGCCCATTGAGGTCGCGGTGGAAACCCATGCCGCAGTGCCCGCCCCGGTAAGGGCCGGGCCGGGTCAGGACCCTCCGCATCCGTAATGCCAGCGCTGTCACACCCCTGAGCTGCTCAGCCGGCGGTCAAGGTCGGCCATCGCGGCCGCGAAGCATTCAAGCGGAGCTTCCGCCACTCCCGCGCCCACCTGGCCGGTCCCGGCCGAACGGTGCAGGATTCCCGTGGTCACGGCGGGCGGGCTGCCCAGTTCCACCACCTTGCGCACATCCACGCCCAGCGGCGTCCCGATGTTGTCCAGCACCGGGATCTTGAACCTGCTCGACCGCCCCGCGCACACTGCCGCGAGGCGCCGGGTAAGGTCGGCCGCCTCGCGCATCCGCCCGCCCAATAGCTGGGCCACCGCGGGCGAGCCGGCTGCGGCCGCTGCGCCCAGCCCGGACAACTCCAGAACCGCGCTGTCCCCAATGTCCCTGGCGCTGGTCTGCGGCCCCTGACCTGCGTAGTAGAGCGCATGGCCGACCTCGGGGGCATCGGCGAGGAACCACTGGCCGGAGCCGGCCAGCCGGATGCCGAATGTGGTCCCGTTCCGCGCCATGGTGGTCACGATCGAGGAATCCGGCACCTGCGCTGCCCATTCGGTCAGCGACCTGGCCGCGCCCATCGCCAGAGTCAGGAAGAACAGGTGGTTACCCGCCAGGAAGCGGGCGAAGGCGGCGCCGTCCGGCCCGCCCAGCTCCGCCAGATGAGGTAGCCATTCCCTGATAAGCAGGTTCGTGGCGGCCTGGGTCCGGACATGAACGTCGTCCCCCATGGCCACCGCCTGCGCGGCCAGCGCCAGCACGTCCAGCGGGCCGGTGCGCGCCACGATCCGGCGGATCACAGGGCCCGCCACCTCACGGAGGAAGACCAGCCGGGCGACGGAGGCCTCGCTCGCACACCCGAACCAGGCCACCTCGCCCGGTCCCTGCGAGACCGGCGCATATGCCGACGTCCCGCCCGCTTCGTTAACCAGTACGTATAGCGGCGCGCTCGCGCCGAGTGCCGTTGCCATGGGCACCACGACGCGGTGGGCGTTGGCCGGGCTCAGCCCGATCTCTCCCCGGTCGAGCAGGCCGTCTGCCTGCTCGACAGTCGCGGCCCAGTCCTCGGCCACCGCCGCCGCCTGCATCGATCTGCGCAGCGGGTCGGGGGCGTTGGTGTAGCCGATGGCCGGCCCGCAATGCAGGAGGGTCCTATCCGGCAGCCCCGGCACCGCCTCGGCCACGGTGGTAACGCCGGTGAGCAGCGGAATCCCCCCGTCCAGCCGCCGGAGTACCTCGGCGTTCGCCGCCTCGATCCGCTCGGCGTGGATCCCGTACAGCCTGCCGAGCGCGGCCACGGCTGCGGGTTCGCCGCCGGCCGGTACGCGCCAGTCCACCGAGATGACCGACGCTCCCTGTTCCCGCACCGCGTCGCCGCGCCGCCGGGCCGGGTCAGTCGGCGCCTGGCGCCGTCCGCACGCCGCGGCTGGCGGTGGCAATTAGATTCTCCTCGGCGACGCGGTAGGCGTCCCGCCAGCGCCGTGCCTCGTCCGCGAGTGCACTTGCCTCGGTTGTGGCGCCCTCAGCCATTCTGATGACCTCGGCGGGCGAAGCACCGCCCAGCGAGGTCCTGCTCAGCACGATCTGCCACGGATCCAGCGCCGCCTCAAGATCGCGGCCGGTCAGGCCTAGCGGCGCTCCGGTGACTTCGGTGGCCGCCGCATCCAGTAGCGCGCCGTCGATGTCGGCGCCGCGCAGGCCCGCGGTGCTGGCCTGCCGCACGGCGTGGCCGACCACCCGGTAGGCGGTCCGGTAGTCGATCCCGCAAGTCTGCATGATGTACTCGGCGAGGTCGGTGGCCTGTGCAAAGCCGGACTCCAGCGCGGACTGCATCCGCCTCGTGTTCACCTCCAGGGTCCGGACCACTCCAGTGGTCAGCTCGGTGGTCCGCAGCGCGAGGTCGAGCGCGCGCGGCACCTCACCGTAGGCGAAGATGAGGTTGTCGCTGCGGGCGGACGGTGTCTTGGCCACCGCGAGCAACCCGGTCAGTCGGCCGATCAGGGTTCCGGCCGCGCCCCGGATGATGGACAGCGCATATGGGTTCCGCTTCTGCGGCATCAGCACGCTGGCCCGGCTGTAGCCATCCGCCAGAGTCACGTAGTCAAATTCCTGGCTGGCCCAGATCTCCAGGTCTTCGGCCAGCTTGGACTGGGTCACCACCAGCCCTGTGGCGGCGCTGACCATGTCGAACAGGCCATCGACCTGCCACATCGCGTCCCGGGTGTGCTCAGCGACAGTGCGGAAACCCAGCAGTGCCGCGACTTGACCGCGGTCGGCGCGCAGCCGGGTGCCGTTCACGCAGCCGGCTCCGCCTGGGCTGGCGTCGGTCCACTCCAGCGCATCGCTCAGCCGCCGTCCCGCGCGGAGCACCGGGAACGCGAAGGACAGAACGTAGTGGCCGAACGTGGACGGCTGCGCGTGCTGCAGATACGTCTGGTCGGCCATCAGCGTCGAGGAGTGTTCACGTGCCCGGTTCGCAAGTTGCGCCGCCAGGTTCGCAGCCGCCTCCATCAGGGAGACCAGGTCGCTGCGCAGGCGGAGCCGGAACGCGACCCGGAGGGCTTCCCGCCGGGGCCGGCCGGCGTGCAACCAGCCCGCCACATCGCCGACGCGGCTGATGAAGTACCGCTCCCGCGAGTTGTAGGGCTCACCGTTGGCCGGATCGTAGGGGAACTCGCTGGCCGGGATCTCCATGGTGTCGAGCAGGAGCGCCAGCAGGCGGCCGGCCGCGGCCGGCGGGATTACCCCGGCGGCGGCGAGGTCGAGCAGGTGGGCGAGGTCGGCCAGGTTCATCCCATGATGGAGGATCGGCGCGTCGGCGTTCTCGAGCTCGAACCCGGCGGCGATAAGTTCCGCGGCTGGCGGGCCGGCCGGGGGTCCAGCCGGCGAGCCGGTCGGCGGGTTGGCGGCGGGGCGGGGCAGAGCCGTCATTTGTGGGCCTCGCCTGGCGCCGCCACCGCAACCAGCACGCCCCCGGTATGCCAGAACACGACGGTCTGCCCGCCCACGGGCCGTTGCGCCAGCGCCAGTGCCTTCGCGTACACCGAATCCACGATCAGCCCCTCCGTCCCCGTCGCCTGCTCTGCACCGTGATCCGGCCCGCCGCCACGCTTGCCGGGACTGTTCTTGGCACGCCAGGGTGGATGCCCGCCACCCGCCCCGGGACCAGCTTCACGGCCATTCCCGCGGCTCCGCCGCCCGCGCGGCCCGCGCACGCTCGACCACCAGGTCGGTCATGACCTCGCAGGCACCGGTGTCCGGCCGTACAGTCAGTTCCCGCGCCTGCGCCGGGCTGAACAGTCCGGCATCGACCAGCGCCTGCTCGGCGGTCAGCCCTCCGGCGCTACCTTCGCTGAGCACCTGCTGCATTCGCTCTTGCGCCCGGCGGGGACCCAACCGTGGCGCGAGCAACGCCAGGGCGCGTTCGCTGATCGGGTACCCGCCGTGCCGGGCCAGGTTGCGCCGCATCGCTTCTGCATCGACCGCCAGACCCGCCAGCAGGCCGATCGCGATCTGGAGGGCGGCGGTCGCCAGCAGGCATACCTCGGGCAGCGCCACCCATTCGGCCTTCCAGCCGCGACCGTCCCGCTCGTGCAGCTGGACAGCCGCCTCCACCATCACCGCCGCGTTCGCCCTGGCCAGCTTGGCCAGAGTGTCGAGGTGCTCGCTCGATTCCGGGTTCCGCTTGTGGGGCATGGTGATGCTGCCGACCGTCCCGGCTGGAGACATCTCGGCGAGTTCACCGATCTCCGGCCGCTGCAACTCGTACACCTCCCCGCCGATACGAGCGAGGGTGCCGCAGATCAGCGTCAGGACCTGGGCGACTTCCGCGCCGCGATCACGGGCCGACAGCCACGAGATGCCGGGGTCAATCAGGCCGAGCTCAGCGCAGAACCTGGCCCGGACCGCCAATCCCTGATCGCCGTAGAACACTAGGCTGCCCACTCCGCCGCCGAGTTGCCCGACCAGCCAGCGGGGGGCGCCTGCCCGCAGCCGGTCCAGGTGGCGGCGGACCTCGTCCGCCCAAGAGGCGGCCTTCCAGCCGAATGTCACCGGGCTTCCGGGCTGGCCATGGGTGCGGCCGGGCATCACCGTGGAGCGGTGGGTCACCGCCAGGTCAAGTAGCCGTTGCTCGATCTGCCGCAGGTCCCGCCACACGATGCCGCCGATCCGGCGGATCGCCATCGAGGTCCAGGTGTCGGTGATGTCCTGGACGGTGGCACCGGTGTAGATGTACTCGTGCGCCTCCTCCGGCAGCACTGCCTGAAGGGCGCGGATCAAGCCAAGCATGGAGTGGGATGTCTGCCTGGTCTGCTCGGCCGCGTAGCCCAGATCGAGCAGGTCGGGGCGCGCGTGCTGGGCGATGAGGTCGGCCGCGCTGGCCGGGATCACGCCGGCCGACGCCTGGGCACGGGCCAGCGCCACGATCACCTCCAGCCATCCCCGGAGCCGGCCCTCATCGCCGAGGACCTCCCTGGCTTCGGCTGTGCCCCACAGGTGCTGATAGAGGGGTGAGTCGGTGATCCGGCTACTCATCGCCGGACCGGGTCACTGGCCCGGTGCCGCCGTCCCCGGGCGCCGGGCCATCCTGGGCGACCGCATCCGCGGCGGCCACCGCCAGCCGTAGCCCGTCCTGGATCTGGGCCATGCTGGCGCCCCAGGGCACCACCACCAGGCCGTCATCGACCGCAACCCGGTCCTCCAGCAGGCAGCATTTGGTCAGCACGGGCGCCTGCCCGTCCAGGTCGGCCCGCCCGGCGAGGTCGGCACGCCGGGCTAGGTTGCGCGGGCACATGTCCACCACCGGCACATCGCCGCCGTAGAACCAGTCGTGGATGGACCTGGACCTGGCGCATCCCACTAGGGTCCACGGCGCGCGCTCCGGGATCTCGTCCAGGAAGGAGACGGGAACCGCGTGGTTCGTCGAGGCCAGTTTCCCGTCTCCGGCCCGGCACGGGAACAGGTAATGCCCTGCTGGCCGCGTACGCGCCAGCGCGACCAGATCCACCAGGTCCGGCACCAGGTCCACCGGCGGCAGGTCGTCAGCCAGGTCGAGCACGCGGTTCAGCTGATCCACCAGCTTCGGCGGCCAGGGTGGCACCACTTCGACCACCCGGATCCGGATCGGAGCCGGGTCGAGGATGAAGTTCACATGGCCATAGCGGCCGCGCACGATCACACACCGGGCGCCCGGCGCCTGGCTGGCCGCCACCCGTGCCAGTTCGGTAGGCACGGCGGTGTCGGCCTCGGGGGCGTCTACCATCGCAGTCCCGTCCGGTCCGGCGAGCACGGTCACCGCGGTGACGGGGGAGAACAGCGGATCCTCTGAGGCCTTGCTGACCTCGACCACGGCACTGGCGTCACGGTTGCGCACTACCAGGTAGCGGGTCCTGCGGTAAACCGGACGGCCGAGCAGGTGGCTCCGCAGGCTCTCCTCGTCCAGTGCCACCGGCACGTCCGCGACGCTGACGTTGCGGTACTGGGAGGGAACCAGGTTCACAGCCGGCCCTGTCACGCCCAGTCCGCGGGCACCAAACTCGGTGACCGTGCTCCATAGGTGTCGGCGCGCAGCGAGAGCCGTAGGGTCTCCAGCCCGAGCGCGTCGGCCGGTTGCACGTTGGCCAGGTTCACGTCGGGACCGAAGCTGCGCACGAACCACGCCTGCTGGTCCTCCCTAGGGGCCTCGAAAACGAGGGAACCCGGGCCAGTCACCGACACCAGGGCATCGACCACATCCTGGCGCACTGCCCCGCTCTGGTCGTAGATGCCGACCGTGCCGCTGGCGCGGCCTTCGGCCAGCACCCAGGTCGCGCCGGATTCAAGATCACGCGACACCGCCTGTGCCCACTGCCCAGGCGCCAGGCGCATCCCCGGGTCCTTCGAGCCCACCTCGGCGAGCACGACGAAGTGCCGGGCAGCCTCAGCGATCAGGTGCTGCTTGGCGGAGTCGTCCATGGAGACGGTGCCTGCCGAGACCTCGACGCAGGGGAACCCGCAGTCGCGGGCCCAGCCGAGGAACTCCGCTGCCCGGCCCTGCGCCCAGGCGATCTCCAGCAGCGTCCCGCCCGGTGAGGCGAGCACCCGGTGGCTGTGCAGCAACTCAAGCTTGGCCGCGAGATTCGGGTCCAGATAGGAGATTCCCCAGCCGAGCTTCCACACGTCAACATAGGACCCGTGCGTCGCCAGCAGGTCGGCCGACTGCGCCAGCGGGATGCCGCGGTCAAGGACGTGGGTGATACCAGTGCCGCGCGGCTTGGCGGCTCTGGCAGGCAGGTCGAGGAAGTCCGCGCCCAGCATAATCGCTATGATAGATATATTTACACTTTAGTGCAAGGATGTTCGGCATGGTGCATGAAGGGTGCTGGCGGGAAGCCGGGCGGCGCGACCCGGTGGGCAACGATGCCGGCTGACCTCGCCGGCCTGATCCAGGCAGTGCGCACGCATCCAGGCGTGACGGCGAAATCCGAGATCGGGCTGGTCACCGAGGTCTTCCAGAGCACAGACTGGTTGGCGGGGCCGGGCGATGATGGCGCGGTCGTCACGGACCAGGGCATGTCCTTGGTAGTGGGCGGGGAAGCCATTCTCCCCTCGTTCGTGGCAGCCGATCCATACGGCGCCGGGATAGCCGCGGTGACCACGAATGTCAACGATCTGGCGGCCATGGGCGCCTGGCCGCTTGCCCTGGTGGACACGCTCACCGGTCCGCGTCCGGTGATCCGGCGTGTACTGGAAGGCATGCGGTGGGCGTCGCGACTCTACGAGGTGCCCGTCGTCGGCGGGCACATGACCGTCACCGCGGGCCCGCCCTCCCTGTCGGCCTTCGGGCTCGGCCGGGCCGATCGGCCACTTACCGCACGGTCCGCCGAACCTGGGCAGTCGCTGGTGGTCGGCTGCTGCGTCGATGGCCGGATGCGAACGGACTTTCCCTTCTTCCCCTCGTTCGACGAGCGGGGCGAACGGCTGGCCGGCGACGTCCGGCTGCTGGCCGAGGGGGCCTCCCGCGGCTGGGTGGCGGCTGCCAAGGACGTGAGCATGGCTGGCCTGCTCGGGTCGCTGGCGATGCTGCTGGAATGCAACCGGCTCGGGGTCACGCTCGACCTGGACGCGCTGCCGGTCCCGGCCGGGGTGACGTTGGAACAGTGGATCAACTGCTTCCCGTGCTTCGCGTTCCTGCTGTGCGTGCCGCCTGGGCGGGAACGCGAGTGCGTGGCGGCCTTCGCCGGCCGCGGCCTGGCCGCCGCGGCGGCTGGCACCCTGGACGGCACCGGGCAGCTGCGGGTTCGCTCGGCGGGCGAGGTGGCGACCGCGTTCGACCTCACCACGGAATCGGTCACGAACCTGGCCCGGCCGGCCGGGCGCCGGCCGGACTGGTCCGCGCTGCCTGTCTCCGGCTGACCTCAGCAGCGTGCCGGGCAGTCCCGGGACACGCGCCAGCCGGTGGTTCCGCTGAAAGCGGCGGCGCTCCGAGGAGGATCAGCATGCGCTGGTGGGGAATGCCGGCGTAGTCCACGGGCCCGCCGGACCGCCGCCAACCCAGCCACTCGAAGAATGCGACGTTCGCGGGCTGGATGTATGCCTCCATCTCCAGCCCGCCGTGCAGTGCCGCCGCGGCAACAGCGAACCGCACCAGCGGTGTCCCCAGGCCCTGGTGGCGTTGGCCTGCCAGCACCGCCAGCCGGTCGCCCTTCCATCTCCCCGCGACCGCGGGCACGGGGTACAGCCGGACGGTCCCGCAGATGACGCCGTCGGCAAGGCCTACGACGTGGATGGTCGCCGGCTCGTCATCGTGGGAGTCCCTGTCCCCGCCGCCGCGTCTGAACAAGCCCTGCTCGACGACGAAGACCTGGTGACGGATCCGGAAGTGGGCAGCTCGCTCGTCCGGCGTGGCCACGGCCCGGCAGGCCAGCCCGAGATGATCCGCCGTGTCTGCTATCGGGCTAGCGGTTGCTGACCAGCGGGAGGAAGGTTGGGCCATCGCGGTCTGCGCTCCCCTCGAGCAGGCTGATCGCCGAGCATGCCTGGCATCGGGCACACCCGGCGGCCACGCCGCGGGCGCCTAGGCCTCGCGCGGCTAGGTAGGGCACCACCCGGCGATAGATCGTCTCGCAGTACTCTGGCGCCGGGGCGACCATGTCCTCCATGAGGCTCCCCACGGTGGGGCGCAGCGGCACAACGAACGGGTACACCCCGACGTTGATCGCCCTTCGGCAGCCCTCCACGGTCAGATCAGGATCTTCGCCCATGCCGAGAATCACATAGGTGCTGACCTGGCCTTCTCCGAAGGCGGCCACGGCGCGCTCCCAGGCGCGGAAATACCCGTCTATTCCCGTGCGTGCTTTGGCAGGCGCAACTCGGGCCAGCACTTGCGGGTCGAAGCTCTCGACATGGATGCCGACCGAATCGATGCCCATTTCAGCTACGCGATCGATCACGGCCAGATCCCGCGGCGGCTCAAACTGCACCTCCACCGGCATGCCGGACGCCTCACGGACTGCCTTGCCGCAGCGCGCTACATATAGCGCGCCTTTGTCCGGGGTGGCGGTAGTACCGGTGGTCAGCGTGGCATCGACCGCGCCATCGAGTTCCTTGGCCGCAACCGCGACCTCGGCCAGCATCTCCGGCGTCTTCTTGGCGATTGTGCGGCCGTTTGCCAGCGTCACCCCGATCCCGCAGAACGTGCACTGATCGGCATTGCCCCAGTAGGCACAGGTCTGAATCACCGTGCTGGCCAGCGAATCCAGGTGCAGCAGAGCGATCTGCCAATACGGGATGCCGTCCGCCGTCGCCAGATCGTAATAGTGCGGGCGCTGGAAGGGCTCAGCGGAGGCGAGCCGCTCACCGTCACGGTAGATGCCCCACCCGTCATCCTCCGCACGCAGCACATACGGCGACGTCCGCGCGTAGGCCAGCCCGGTCGGAACGGTGGCGGCGAAACCTTCGATCCAGAGCATGCCGGCGTCGGCCGGCCCTGCCCCGCCCTGGCGGGTTTCCAGCGGCACTTCCACCCGCATGCCGCGTCCCTGCAGTTCGGTGATCAGGCGCGCCAGCCCGGGGTCGGGACCGGGCCGCGGCGGCCGGACCGGCCCGGTCCTTCCCGGCTGGTACGCGACTCTGTGGGCCGAGGACTCGCCCATGGTCCCCTCCCTCGCCCATCCGCGCCGGCTGGGGGCGGCTTGCTCGATGCGATATGAACGTTCACAATACTTAATAAACCCTTCGCATGTCTCAAGGCAACCCCTCCGCGCACTTTGCGGAGACGCCAGACGGGGCTGGCGATGTCCCGGCCAGGGTCGGGACTGCCGCGGACCGGAACTCCATGGCCGGCGCCCGGCACCAGCACAGCCCGGCCCGGTAACAGCGCGGACAATGCGTACACGGGCGGAGCTTCAGGCCTGCGGGGGCGGTGCTGGGCGCGCGCTCCGGGCCTGCTGCAACGCTGCCGCGAAGGCGTCCGGGTCGAGGTAACTGCCCACCGGCTCGCCGATCCGCAGACTCCCGGTCACCAGGTCAATCTCGCCCTCGTCCAGGCGGTGTATAGCGCGGCTCAGCGTCTCGTCCGGCCCAATCGAGACAATGACCGCACGCCCGGTAGCGACCTCCGCCTCGATCCGCTGATATTGGGCGTAGCGCGCGCGGTCCTGCGATCCGATCTCCTCAATCACCGCCCAGGACAAGCCGCGGTCGCGGGCCCTGGCTAGCGCTGCCAGCCGGCCGTCAGCGGCCAGCGACGCGACGAGCTCGCGGTACCGCATAGCGCAGGCGGCGGCCACCACCAGTTCCGGCCGGATCCCGGCCGCCGCAGCGTCCGCTACCTCCACGGTGGCCAGTTCGGCACCGTGCTCGTGCGCCGCGAGCAATGCAGATAGATCCGGGCAGCTGTCGCGGAGGCGGCCGAGCAGCCGCTGGATCGTGCTGACCGAAAGCTGGTAGAGGTCGGGTCGCGCCATCACCAGCGGGAAGAGGCGGGCTTCGGCCTCATCCCAGGCCCGCAGCACATCGAGCGGAACGCCCGGACCGGCCGCTTGCGCACCGGACGCGCCGCCGCCAGGCGGATCGGAAGAGTCAGCCATTGCACCTCTCGCTCATTCCTGTTTACTATTCTGAACGAGACGTCACCTATACGACTCATAGAACGTTACCTCATCGACCAGCAGGATCTGATGACCAAGACCGCGGTGGTCGCACTCGGCGGCAACGCCCTGACCCGGGCGGGCCAGGCCGGGACGTGCGATGAGATGCTGGCTAACGCAATGGCGATGGCGGCCGCGGTCAATGACGTGATCGACGCCGGCTGGCGGGTTGTGATCGTGCACGGGAACGGCCCGCAGGTGGGGAACCTCGCCCTGCAGCAGGAAGCCACCTCAATGGTGCCGGCGCAGCCGCTGGCTCTGCTGAACGCGATGACCCAGGGGCTGCTGGGCAGCCTGATCGCGCGTGCGGTCGATCAACTGCGCGGTCCTGGCACCTCGGCCGCCCTCATCACCCACGTCACGGTCGATCCCGCTGACCGGGCGTTCGGGTCGCCGGCGAAGCCGATCGGCCCGTTCTTCGAGGCCAGCGAGGCACAGCAGCTGGCGGCGAGCCGGGGCTGGGTGGTCCAGCCGGACTCCGGCCGTGGGTACCGGCGGGTGGTTGCCTCGCCGGAGCCCACCAGTGTGATCGAAATCGACGCCATGCGTGCTCTTGTCGACGCGGGCCATCTGGTAATCGCCGGTGGCGGGGGCGGGATCCCGGTTGCGGCCGGGGGCACGCCGGGCGTCACAGTCGACGCAGTCATCGATAAGGATCGCGCCGCGTGCCTCATCGCCACTCTGCTCGGAGCGCAGGCGCTGCTCCTGGTCACCGCAGTGGACCGGGTCATGCTCGACTACGGCACGCTGAGGCAGTCAGAACTCGGCACGATCACCGCCGCCGAGGCCGCCCGCTACCTGGGCGAGGGCCAGTTCCCACCGGGCAGCATGGGTCCCAAGATCGAGGCGGCGCTGCGCTTCCTGGCCGGCGGCGGGGAACTGGCGGTGATCACCTCGCCGAGCCTGCTGGCAGCCACCCTGACCAGTGATGGCGGGCGGTCGGGCACCCGCATCGAGCGCAGCCCATCCCAGTCAGGACAGGGCCGGTGAGCGCCAACCGGATACGCGTCTTGCCTGGCACTTACCGCGATTCGCTGCTTCTGCTCAGCGCCACCCGCGCCATGGCAGACGGCGACAGGGTGAACTGGGCCAGCGCGGCGATGGCCACCCCGGCGACCATCGAGGACCTGACCAACCGAGGATTCCCGTCGGACGGTCTTGCCGACGCCGATGGCAACGCACTGGTCCTCGCGGTCCAGGCCGACGGCGACCAGGCCGCGGACGACGCTGTGGAGCGGGGCCAAGCGGCACTGTTCGCCGAGGTCGGCCATCCCGGCGAGGAACCGAGCGGTGCGTGGCCAGGGACCATCGCAGAGGCAGCGGCGCGAATGCCGCACGCGAACGTGGCGGTGGTATCGGTACCCGGCCGGTACGCCGCGATGGCGGCCCATTGCGCGCTGACTGCCGGCCTGCATGTCCTGCTCTTCAGCGACAACGTCCCCCTGGCAGAGGAGGTAGCGCTGAAGGAGCGTGCCAGCCGGCTGGGCAGGCTCGTGATGGGACCTGGCGCGGGCACCGCGGTGCTCGGCGGGGTAGGGCTCGGGTTCGCCAACGCGGTGGGACCCGGGCCGGTCGGCATCGTCGCTGCCGCTGGGACGGGCGCACAGGAAGTTATGTCGCTGCTGGACCGCTGGGGCATCGGCGTGTCCCAGGTGATCGGCGTCGGTGGCCGGGACCTGTCGGCCGGGGTTGGCGGGATAATGGCCCGGGATGCAGTCCGGGCTCTCGATGCCGATCCAGGCACCGAAGTCATCGTGCTGGTCTCTAAGCCCCCTGACGCCGAGGTCGCCCGCTCAGTGATCGGCACCAGCAGAGCCACCCCCGTGGTCGCAGCCTGCCTTGGCATGTCAACCCCGGATGGGCATCTTGCTGGTGCGCCGCTGGCCGCCACACTCGAAGAAGGGGCGTTGCGGGCGGCAAGCATCCTGGGCCGGACGGCGCCCGAGCCGGCAGACGGCATGTATGAGGTTGCCGAGCGCGCGGTCAGCCGGATCAGCGCCTCACGTACCGCGGTGCGCGGGTTCTTCACCGGTGGCACTCTATGTTATGAGGCGCAGGTCGTGCTCGGTGGTTCACTTGGGCCGGTGTACTCCAACATCCCGCTCCGCCCGGAATTCGAATTGCCTGCGCCCGCTGGCGCGCACATCTGCCTGGACCTGGGCGAGGAGGAATACACCAAAGGCCGGCCGCACCCGATGATCGACCCGGCCGCGCGGAAAGAGATCATGCAGGCAGACGCCTTTGGTGGTGACATCGCGGCAGTCCTGCTCGACGTCGTCATCGGCTACGGCTCGCACCCCGATCCGGCCGGCGAGATAGCGTCCACCTGCGCCGACATCGTCGCCAGCGGCTCCGCGGTGGTCGCCCATGTCCTAGGCGCCCGCGCTGACAGGCAAGGACTCGACCGGCAGCGCCGCACACTACAGGAGGCAGGCGCCATCGTCAGCGCAAGCGCGGCACAGGCGGCGCGCGTCGCTGCCGCCATCGCAACCCGCCAGCCCACCCTGGCCGCCACCGTGCGCCCATGACCTCGCCGCTGGCGGCCGGCGCGCATCTTGCACCCGTGCCCGTCGCCCTGGTCACCTACTCCGCCAAGCCGCGCGGCGGGGTTGTCCACACCCTCGCCCTCGCTGAGGCCCTTCACCGGGCCGGGCACCCGGTGAGAGTCATCGCGCTCGGCGACCCCGCGCGCGGCTTCTTCCGCCTGGTTCAGGCGCCTTTCACCATCATCCCGGCCCCGCCCACGCTGCCGACTCTGGAAGAACGCGTTTTCGCCAACGTGGACGCACTCGCCGACGGACTGGTCTCGCTCGCCGCCGGATATCCCATCCTGCACACTCAGGATTGCATCTCGGCCCAGGCCGCCTGCCGGGTCCGGGACGCCGCCCGCGGACTGGATCCGGCCAGCGGTACGGGCTGGGCAGCCGAAGGACGGCCGCCCGTCGTCATCCGGACTGTCCACCACGTGGACGACTTCACCACACGGTCACTGATCGACTGCCAGCGCCAGGCGATCCTGGAGCCGAACCGGATCCTGGTGGTCAGTGAGCACTGGCGTGACACGCTCCAACGTGAGTACGGCACTGCCGCCGAAGTGGTCCACAACGGGGTCGACGTGGCCCGGTTCCAGGCGGCCGACCGGCCCCTGGCCGCGGCTTTGCGGCGGCGCGCTGGGGCAGCGGGCAGGCCGCTGATCCTGGCCGTCGGCGGCATCGAGCCGCGCAAGGGCAGCGATACCCTGGTGGAGGCGATCGCGTCGCTGCGACGATCGGGCCGTCGCCCTGTGCTGGCTGTCGTCGGTGGTCACTCGTTCCAGGACTACCGCGACTACCAGGAGCGGGTCCTGTCCTCCCTGCCGCACCTGGGCCTTACGCTTGGAGACGACGTAGTGCTGCTCGGCACGGTCGCCGATGCCGAATTGCCCGCCTGGTATGCGGCAGCGGACGTGTTCGCCTTTCCTTCCACCAAAGAGGGCTGGGGCTTGGCGGTGCTCGAGGCGATGAGTGCGGGCCTGCCGGTGGTCACGTCCGACCTGCCAGTGTTCCGCGAGTACCTGCGGCCGGGCCGCGACGCCCTGATGGTGCCGGTGGACGACGCGCCTGCCTTGGCCGCTGCACTAACCGCTGTCCTCGACGACCAGCGGCTCGCCAGTAGGCTTCGCTCAGCTGGCCTGGCGGTCTGCACGCGCTTCTCCTGGGACCGGTCCGCAGCCCAGCACCAGGCCATCTACGCCGCTGCCGACCCGAGCTGTGCAGTACCGGCAGCGCGGCCATCGACGGCCCGCTGATCAATCCCGGAGCAGCCAGAAGCACTCCGCGTCGGTCTCACCGACGTTGCGCCATGCATCGATCCCGCGGCGGGAGGCGAGCAGCGTCTCTCCGCGGCGTAGGACCGGTCGGCCTGATCCGACCAGCACCTGAACGAGGCCGCTGACCACCCCGACGAGCTCGGTGCCCTTGTGGGTGAAAGGACGATCGATTGCCGCCGATCGAGGCAATGACACGAGGTAAGCGCGCATGCCAGCCTCGGCGTCGTCGAGCAGCGGGATGACCGATCCGGCTGGCGTGTTGGCGAGGCTGTGGCGCCTGCCAATCCGATAGTCGGGTGTGACCTCGCCGCCGAGCAACTCATCGAGGGTGATGTTGAGGCGCTTCGCGAGGGCCATTAGTGTCTCGAGTGAGAGCCCTCTTTCTCCTCGCTCGACCTGCGAGATGGCGCTGGGGGAGACTCCGGCGAGACGGGCCAGATCGCTCTGGCTCAGCTCCCGGCGCAGCCGGTAAGAGCGCAATGCCATTCCCACGCGGGCCGCGGCCTGAGCGGGTCGCAGTTCGGGCGTCCCGTCCTTGATGGAGTAGCGGAACAGCTGCCCCTGGACTCCGGGCGGGCGGCCCTCGGCCTTGCTGATGCGAAGGCGGCCGTCCCCAACCACGATGACGCACTGCGTGATCTGCTCGATCTCGCGATGCATGGTGCGGTAATGGCTCGCCCCAGGAACTGACCAGTAGGCGATGGCCCCGAGGTCGAGCAGCATCGGGCAGCAGCGTGCGAAGAAGTCGCTCGCGGTACGCATCCCCCAGCGGTCCGACAGCGCCTCCAGCGAGTCGAAGAGTAGGAGGGGGCGAGGCGCACGAACACAGAACTGCCTGATCGCGTCGAGTAGCCTGCGCGGGTTGGCGATCGGGGCGCCTATCCGCGCGTCGAGAATCTCCATCCAGGGCCACTGCGCCGTCACCTCGGCGGGGTCGCTCGCGGCGACGATGTACCCCGTCCTGCCAAAGTCCTCGCGGCGCTGGGCGATGGCGTCGTAGAAGATCCGCTGAGATGACAGTTCGCCGCTGCCCTCCCACACCCAAACGACGTTGTCGCCCCAGTACAGGCCGTCGAGGGCGGCGTCTAGTTCGGCAACACCAGTGCCGGCAGATTCGTTAGCGATGCTTCCAAGCATACGGCAATAAGGAAGCCAAAGAACACAACGCAAAGTAGCCATTGTCGGCTCCTAACACGTCGCGGATCCGTGGCGGAAGCGACGACCTGGCATACAGCACTGCTGTCAGCTATTACGCGATCTAACTCAGACGCTTTACAGTCGCCCCAGGTATGAGGTTCCGCCTCGGCTCATCCAGCCCAGGCGGTCGAGTAAGGAGCAGCCGCGATGAGGTCCGGCGACAGAACACATGTGGGCGAGAAAGAACCGGAAAGCGACACACAGACGAGGACGGAGCCGGTATTCAAGCGAGCGCTCGTAGCAGTCGAAGATGCAAGCCAGGTCAAGAATGTGGCGGAGCTGGCGCGCCGAGCTGGCGCGAGCGAGGCCCGCGTCCTGCACCTCAATCTTCGCGAGAGTATAGGAGGCCGCCGCTACGCGACCGAGTCGGACTCCGCCGCCTCGTACGTCGTCGAGGCGAGTGTCTTCGAGCTTCGCATGCTGGGCATCGGAGCCTCGGGACAGGTTCGCCACGCCATCATCGATAAGGCTGCCGAGGCGATTGTCGCCGACGCGGCCGAGTGGGGGGCGGATCTGATTGTGCTCGGCGTCCCGCATCGTGGCGAATTCGCGACCCGGCTGTTCGGCAGCGTGACGCTCCGCGTGCTTCTGCGCGCGCCGTGCCCGGTCCTCGTAGCCTCTTCGGCGGACGGGGATCACCTGACTCGCGTCGCCGAACAGCGTTACGTCGGCGCCCGTTCCTGACCCGAACGGCGCCTGGCGGCCAGCCGCTACCGAGCGGCGGGCTGCCGGGCGCCGACGGCCACCTGTCCTGATCGCGGCACAGCGGCCGGCTCCGCGCTCGTCTTGACGTTGCTGCTTACCACGGTCTTAGCCCACACACCCGGCCCGGCCGGTGCCGGTGAAGTCCGGGCGTCAGGACGTGACATCCGCGGCGAAGAACAGCCCGACCAGCGTGCCATCGGAACGTGTCACCACCTCCCGGGTCACCTGAGCATGACTCATCCGGTGCACCAGCGCCGCCGCATCCTCACTCGGCCGAACCGTGGACACCCCGAACCGCAGCACCGACCCCACCGCAGCCTCCCCGGCGGCCGGCACCAGGCGGTCCCGGTACGCCGCACCCATCACCACCCCGGCCTGGTTGAGAACCAGGACCGACGGCAGGTCAGCAGCCAGCCAATCGGCCTTGCCCGCGACATAGTCATACACCGGGCCGAACCCGGCCGCTTCGAGCCGCCACGCGGCCCGCGGGCTCATGTCTCAATAACAGTCCTGGCAGTAGACGATGACCGGCCGCGACCGGTCCAGCTCACCGCTCCTGGCATCCAGCTCCTTGAGCGGGAGATTAACCGCACCCGGAAGGTGGGCCCAGCCAAAGTCGTCTGCAGGCAGCACCTCGACCAGCTGGGCACCCTGCCCGGTCAGCGCCCGCAGCTCGTCGCGCCCGATCCCAGTCGGCATCACGATCCCCAATCCCGGCCAGCCGCCGCACAGACGGCTAATCAGCAGATACCCAGCGGCCGGTGACATTCTCCGGCGGCCGCCCTGCTCGATGGCGGCGGGCCGGGCGACCCAGCGGCATCGGCGTGCTGGGGCGTAGCCCACCGCCGTCGGCTCCGATCGTCCCGCTCGCCTGACCGCGTCGAGGCCGCCTGCCCGCGCCCTTCGGGTCGGCTACGCCGAGACCAGCCTAGACCCGGCAACTTGTCGCCAGGGATTCGAGCCTGCGAGGAAGACCGGGGTGGAGGCCGAGAACCTGGTCGTATAGCTCCCGCGCAGTATTCGTGGTCTGGGTGATCTGGTCGAGATCACGGAAGTACCGGCGGGTTTCTTCACTGATGCGCGGATCGTGAGGGCGGTCTTGGCGCTTGTGCCCGGCGATCACCGCCCTTGGGCGCAGCCGTGCACCTGCGGCCGGTCATATCAAAGACCTTTGCCAAGTGTTTACGCGGGTTGGTGTCGGGGAGGATCGACCGGACGCACCACCAGGGTTTCTGGAGGTGACTATGACGGGGGATAGGTCGCCTGCGCAGCGGGGCGAGTGGGAGAGCGGGGGGTGCCCGGCGGGCGGCGTCGCGCGGCGGTCCTTTCTGCAGGGCGCGGTCGTGACGGGACTCGCCGGCGCCGGGAGCCGGAAGCCGCTGGGCGGCAACTTGGCGGGGGAGATGGCGAGCGCCGGTGCGATTCCGTTCTACGGCGTGCATCAGGCGGGTATCGCCGTTCCTGCTCCCGGCCAGCGGCAGGCGGTGGGGAACTTTGTTGCCTTCGACGTGACCGCCGCTGACCGCAGAGAACTTACTGACTTGTTCCGCACGCTGACCGTCCAGGCCGCCTTCCTGACCGCGGGCGGCGCGGCGCCGGCGGCGCCCCGGCATTCGCCGCAGCCAGACGATGGGATCCTGGGACCCCGGATCGTTCCGGGCGAGCTGACGATCACCGTGGCTGTCGGCGCGAGCCTGTTCGACGGCCGCTACGGGCTGGCCGGGCGCAAGCCGGTCCAGCTCGTTACCATGACGCCGTTCCGCCACGACAACCTTGATCCTGCGCTGTCGCAGGGCGACCTGCTGATCCAGCTGTGCGCCGCAACCCGCGACACGGTGATCCACGCGCTGCTCGAAATCATCGCCCGCACCAGAGGCGCCATGAAGCCGCGCTGGAGCATCAACGGCCTGCACAGTCCGCCGCGCCCGGTGGGCGTCTCCCGGGACTTCTTCGGTTTCAAAGACGGCATCGCCAACCCGGACGTCACCAACACCGCGCAGATGGACCAGCAGGTGTGGGTGCAGCCGCACACCGCGGAGCACGCCTGGGAGGCGGGCGGTACCTACCAGGTCGTGCGTATCGTCCGTTTCGACGTTGAGAGGTGGCAGCGGGTGCCACTCGCTGAGCAGGAACGGATCTTCGGCCGCCGCAAGGTCAGCGGCGCCCCGATGTATGCCCTGGACCCGGACGCCTCAGACCTCCTCGATCCCGTTTATACCAACGACCCGCACGGGCTGATCACCCCGCTGAACTGCCATATCCGCCTCGCCAACCCCCAGACCCCGCAGACCGCGGCGACCAGCGCCATCCTGCGCCGCAGCTACGAATACCAGGCGAGCCCCGACATCGGCGGCCACCCCAACGTGGGACACGCGTTCTGCTGTTTCCAACGCCGCCTCGACACCTACATCGCGATGCAGACCCGGCTGGAAGACGAACTGCTGGTGCCGTACATCACCCCGCAAGGCGGAGGCTACTTCTTCGCCCTGCCCGGCGTACGCAACGACCGGGACTTTTACGCTCGCGGGTTGCTGACCTAAGCCGCGATGCGCCACCAGCATAGCAAAGCGCTCCGGCGGGCA
>WNFI01434629.1_pt1 | contig 25772 bp, 24 predicted proteins | sample 5400471 | NCBI WGS metagenome assembly WNFI01 (sample SAMN13153348, study PRJNA577476) | soil metagenome | isolation source: 100 cm saprolite on Douglas fir-dominated hillslope | place: USA:California | collected 2013-09-17 | reverse complement strand
TGCTTCGTGATCAGGTACAGCTTGTGGTATGACAGCGCCGTGTAGTAGTAGGTGTCGTGCACCGCTTCGTCGTACTCCGCGCTCGGGAAGAAGCGCGTGTTCTGCCTCGCGGTCTGCAGCGCCTTGATCGCCTTGGCGAACTGGTTGGACGCGGCGTCGCGATCGCTCGCCACCAGGCGGTTGCCTTTCTCGCAATACGCATGGCCGAGGTTGGTGAAGGTGACCGCGAACTGCTTGTAGATGAGCTGCTGGTTCGCCGGCAGCGCGAGCACGGTCTCGAACTCGGCAATCGCGGCGTCGTAGTCCTCCTTGTCGTCGAGGTATATGTCGCCCAGGCGCCGGTGCGCCTCGGCGTAATCCGGGTGCTCGCGGCCGGTGGCGGCATAGGCCTTGATGGCGCCCTCGATGTCGCCTTTCTGGCGCGCGCGCTCGCCGATCTTGAGGAAATCCTTTTGCAGCACGATGCGGCGCTCGCCGGTGCGGTCCTCCTCCTTCTTGGTGAACTCCATGACCTCGAAGAAGTCGCGGTAGTCCTCGCCGTAGGCCAGGCGCACGCTGTGAAAGCCGAGCGTGACTGTCTTGCCGCCGGCGAGCGGCGTCTTGCCGACCGGCTCGTCGTCGATGTAGACGCTCGCCGCGGACGGCTCGGAGTCGACCTTGAACAGGGCGTTGTTGGCCGCCAGCACGAACTCGCGCGCCTCGCCGCTCTTGTCGACGCTGATCTTGCCGGTCACCTGCTGGTAGCCGTGGCGGTACAGCATGAGCGCATAGTTGCGGCCGAGCCGCAGAGGGATCTCCGCCTGACCGTTGGTCCCGGTCGCGCCTTTCCACTCGCCGTTCAGGTAGACGTTGGTGCCTGCGAGCGGGTTGACGTCGGTGCCGACGCCGCCCTTCGCGGTGAGCAGGAAGTAGGTGCGTCGATCGCCCTCCTCGCCTTCGCGCCCGGTGCGTCGCACCACGCGATCGCCGAGCTGTACTTTCTCGCCTTTTTTGAGCGTTGCGACCTCGGCAAGCGAGCTGTTGTCGTCGCCGCGCTTGACCTCGATCCAGCCGGTCTCGCGGTAACCCGACACCTTGCCGCCCTCACCGAACGTCGGCGTGGTAAGCATGAACTCGGTGCCGCGGGCGATACGCCAGTTCTTGCCGATGTTGATGCGATAGCGATCGTCCTCCACGCCGATCACCGTGCCCTCGAACGGGAAGCGCTCGATGACGTTGTTCACGATCTCGCGCACCGCGCCGTCGATGCCGCGGGCGCTGCGCGCGCGCGCGATCTCCGAGAAAATGATCTTGCCGCTCGCGGTGTGGAATTTGGCCTCGGCCAGATAGCCGTCATCGTCCTTGGCGACGCTGCCGAGCACTATCATGTCCACGCTCGCGCGCAGCGGCGTGTCCTGCCAGCCCTTGGCGACGATACGGTCGATATTGAGCTTGCGCTGCTTGACCTCGGCCTGCAGCGTCTCTGACGGCACTTCGCGGAACCCCGGGAACTTGAACAGCTGCGTCGCGAGCGCCTGCTCGGTTTGGGCCGCGATGTCCTTCAGGTCCACCCCCGGGGTGTTGCCGACGACGCGGTAGATCCCGACGCGGATCGGCTTGGGCGTGGTCGGGTAGAAGTAGCGCTGCAGGTTGACCGGACCTTCAAGCCGGACCGTGGTCTTCCACGCCGCGGGGATATAGCCCGGTGCAGCGAGCGCGATCACGGTCTTCTTGCCCGGGGCGCCGCGGTAGGTGTAGGTATAGCTGCCCTGCGCGTCGGTCTTGCCGACGGTATTGCCGTCTATGCTCACGCTCAGCCCCGGCACCCCGCTTACCCGGCCGTACTCGTCGGTCAGCGCCTTGATCGCCACCACTGCCTGGCGGTTGAGCGCGACTTCGATCACCTGGCCCGGCTCGAACTGGCGTACCGCCCGGTAGGCGCCATAGCCGGTTTTGGCGACGTTGAGCTCGGCTCCCTTCGCCGGCTGCTGCCGATAGAGGTACACGATCTCCCCCTTGTCATCGGTGACGCCCGCCTCCTTCCCGCCGACCGTGACCTTGGCCCCGGGGACTGGCGCGTCTTTCTCGCTCACGCGAAAGGTCACATAACGCATGGCCTTGAGATCGGCGTCGAAGCCGTACTTGCCGACCTGGCCCTCCTTCGGCAGCTTCACGAGGACGGTCGATTTCCACGGCTCGATGCGGTAGCCGGGCATCTCCTTGCTCACCGTCACGTCGATCTCGGCGCCGGCCTTCTTGCGGATCTGCTTCGCGAACACGCCTTGGGCGTCGGTTACGCCGAGCTCCTCGCGGTCCACGACGACCGTCGCCTGTGCCACCGGCTGACCGTCGATACGCGCCTTGACCTCGAGGTCGAGGCGCTCGCCGCAAGCGCCGAGCAAGACGGCGGCGAGCAGCACGGAAAGAAAACGCAGATTGGTTGCATTCATGGCGATACCCTCTGTTTTGGTTATGGCCTGCTCACATCGCGGGTGCCTGGATATTCACCTCGCCGGGATTAATGATCTTGTCCTCATCGCTGGTCGCGCCCTTGATCGACTTGCGCTTGGCCTCGTCGATCCTGCGCAGCTTGATCTCGAGCTTCTTGCCGAACGAGCCGACCTCGACCGTCTCGGTCTGGGTCTCATAGCCGATGCGGCTGACTTCCACCTTGTAGAGGCCGGGCTTGATGCTGTCCTTCGGCGACTCGAATTCACCCTTCTCGTCCACCGACGCCGAGGCGGAGGCCTGCTCGACCGCTGCCTTCGTATTGATCATGTTGACCACCGCGCCCTTGGCGCTCTCGTTCGCGATCGGCTGCTGGCGGCTGTCGACGAGCTGCACCGTGCCGCGAATGTTGGCGGCACAAGCGGGCAGCAGCAGGGCGGTCAGGGCAAGGAGTGTTCTTACGTTCATGATCTCTCTCCGGTTAATCACCAGCAGGTGGCGCCATCGTTCGAGCGCCAAGTCTACGCGCGGCTGCGGCACCGAATTAAGCGCTGAGAACGCATCTGTGGCAAATGTCCGCCTTTCAGCATCTGTCGCCTTTCAGCGACAGCGGCCGCTAAACGGTTTAATTGGCATTGATCGAGCAAAAACGATTCGGTGGACGTGAATACACCCGCACTACATACCCCGGCGATGCAGCAGTGTCTTTCCCCTATGAGAAAGTAAGGCGCATGGCGCGACCTACACTGAGACCTACATTAGTTCACAAGCTCGCGGCCGCGACCTAGGGATCTAGTCCAGTCGTCTGCCCTCGAATAGCGCCCCGGCGTCATTGCAATACCAGAGCGCGACGTCCACGGTGCCGACGATGATGTGCACAAGAGGTTGCAGCGCCTGCCTGTAGACGTTCTTCCAGCCTGAGCGATCTACAAAAGACGGCGTCGGCAACGGCTCAGGATGCGTATGCCACTCTCCCAGATACCCGTGCCGCCGGTTGCTCCGCCTCCACTCCTGGCGCGCTAGACGCCCGTGCGCCTTTCCAGCACGAACGAAGGAGAACCTCCTTCGGGTATCGAGGCGCTGCGGCGTGGTGAGTGCAACGATTTCGAAGTGTGGGCCGCGTCGAGCCCCCAGGAGAACCCCACCCGCCTCGGTCTGCTTCGCTGCGAGTTGCCTCCAGCTCATCAGTTCTGCAAAAACGTTCCCTGAAATCTCGATCAGGCAGAGCGGCGCTCGTACATTGAACACTACCTTGGACGGCACGCGGGGCAAGTGTCTAGGGGCTTGGGCGAGGAGTCTTCCCTCGCTTGCGTATGCGCAAGGTCGAGGCTCTTTGAACGTAATCGTGGATGAGGGTCTCCCTGCGCCCAATCGCGCACGGCGTCTAGAGCAAGTGCCGCGGCCGTCACCGATGCTGAAACCGGAAACGGCATGTAGCTACCGCACCCACCAGGGTGCTCACGCGCGAAAGCTGATTCCCTAGTGGACACAGGGAATCGATCTTTGGGCGTCTGGCCAGGCTCCCTTCGCAGTAGACAGTCGTGACACATGAACTTAGGGGAATCGACAATGAGGACGCGTGCGGCATCCCCAGGACCCTCGACCCAAACGTGCAGGACGGCGGGCGCGAGAACGCCAGCTCTAAGCCGAGAAACGTGTTCTCTGTTAACTACGCTTGAAATAGGTGACGAGCCTGACGCGTCTATTAGTAGATCGGTGTCGAACAGTTCAGCCGCCTGCGTGGCGTCGCACTTCCGTGCCGTCGCCTTGATGTAGGGAAATTCCCTTTTTATGAAATCGACGACCCCTTCGGCCTTGTTGCGGTAAAGGTCTCCGAACGAAAGTACGTGCCGACCCAGGTTCTCCGGCATCAAGGACTCCGGGTCGTACAGCTTCAAGGTTCCCTCGCCCAAGCCCGCACCCGTTCGCGCCAGGAACGTCGCCAAATAACCTCCCACCGTACCGCAACCGATCAAGCTTATAGTTCGGTCTGCCAGTGTCTCTCGCTTTGATTGGTTTCGGCCGTGGAGAAACGAGGGAGACAAGTCGCTCGCGACGAACCGATTGATTTGTGGATTCTGACTCAAGATCCTCTGACGACGATCTGATTGTCGTTTGGCAAAACTCGCCTGCTCTACCGCGTTTGCATAGGTGACATTGAAGCTAAAGCCGAAGCGACCGGCGGGCGTAGAGAACATCGCGAGCAAATAAGTCTTTCGAACTGTCCATTGGCTTTCCAGTCGACCTAGAAAGGAGCGTCGCAACTTGTCATCCACGCACCGAGCCACTCGATTACGTCCTTCAGCTTTCTGGGCGGCCAGCGATCTGGATCTATCGCAGGCGTTGCGGCAGTCGTGAATTCCGCTGCCGCACCTTCAAAGGTCGCGCCGAGCTTCGCCCCAATCGCATCGAGGCATTTCGATGTCCGTTCCACCGCGTCGGTTACGACAAATACTCCTTGCTTGTGCGGAAAGTCCACATTGCGCACGGACAACATCCTTTTCGTCTCATCGCCCTTCGTCCAAATCATCAAGGGGACCAATGCTGGGGCGCGCCAGTTGGCGAGAAACTCTCCTTGCAAATCGAGCCGGCTCTTGTGGCCGGCAATCTCTTCCAGAGTGCTCGTGGCCTCCAGCAAACAACGACCGATGACCCCCACTGGATCGTACGGATCCATGTATACGGACTCGCGATCCAGGTAGCAGACAATCGCCGCATGACCCATGTGAGGGCGAAACCCTTGGAGGGTCTCCGGCCGCTCGAGCAAGCTCACCTCAGGTCGGGATTTGAAATCCCAGTCGACAATGTCCAGTCGGACGGGCACGCTGCCCCCGCGGAAAGGCAGCCGCCCTTCATAGCTCGCTCCAGCACCGAACTTCGGCGCTTTAAGCCGAAAGCCCTTCTCCTTTAAGAACCGGTGAACATCCCGATTGCCCGCCTGGGTCACGCCGAGCGGTTGTCGCCGCGAAACGGAGGAATGACCGCGGGCGCCGCGGAATATGCGTGAACTACCTCGTGCGGTGAAATCTCCTTGACGCGGGACTTGTCTTCGGAAAAATGTTTCCCGCAGTGCGTCCGCAACCGCTGCAAATATTGCGCAACGTTGCCCAAGGTGCCTTGGAAGCAATAGTCCAACTCTCCCTCTAGCTCTTTGGCCTTCTGCGCCACAAGCACACGCTCGGACGGCGACAAACGATTGAGGTCCTCTCGCTTGTCCCACGGCGCTTCGATGCTGCCCGTGATGCGCTCGCGGACGGATTTCGCAGCGGCGCGAAGCGCTAAATCGGCTCGCCCCTCAATTCCTTCGAAGTCGGCCTCGACCATCACCATTAGGGATATCGAGCTCGGCCCTCCGCCGTTGGGAAACACCTGGTCGCGCCAACCTTTGATCGCTCGCCACGTGTCACGAAGCTGCGAACCTGCCTGTTCCACTGCAGACCGGGCCCATCCCATAACATCCATGGGGTTAGACGGCTCCCAAACCCCGTTGCGCTTCGCGAGCAGCACGTCCTCCTCGGTCACCATGCTCCAGTCGAACGTGTACTCGTCTTCCTCCGACACGGCCGCCACCGCTTCCCTGAAGACACCCGCCCTATCTTCGGTCAGCGACCTTTTCATTACCAAGAACTGCTCGTCGCGTATCGCGTACAACGGCACGTCGACGTGATTCTCGCCGTCGATAATGACTCTGCAGCAGGTCTCCTTCGACGAGTCACAGCGCTCCCAGCCCTGTAGAGCGACCAGCGCTTCGAGGGCTTTGTCCGCCACGTCGAAGAACCACGTCGCCGCCCTTTTTGGATTTTGGCCCCTCACGAACGTGATCGGCAGATAGCAACCGTCGTCCATATCGGTCTGCTGTGGCGGACAGTGGGTCGGCCTGTTGATCGTCTTGTACCCCCAACTCCCCTGAGTGAAGAAATTCGGCGAGATCGGCTTCTCTTCGCCGAAGAATGCCGCCGTCTCTTTCTTGAATGCGGCACGCAGAGCCTCGCGGACCAAGTGCCTGGCATTCCTGAGCAATTCCTTCTGACGTGTGCGCAGCTCCAAATTATTAAGGTAGGTGTCGTCAGCAAACTCATCGGTTGGTACGATGCAGCGGTGGAAACTAAGCATGGCTGGTTCTCCCTTCGTCCTTGTGCGTATTGGCGCGTTTGCCGTAGTAGAAAACATGTGCGGGAGGCTCATGCTGCAAAAACGCCCGCAACCGTTCATCGTTAACGACCCATTGAAAAGAATTGGCTGCTTGTCCCCTCAACGCTTGCGTTGAGGACGGCGTCACCACGTCCATGCCCACGTCATCCGCCTGGTCCTTCTCCAACTTGGTGTCGATCCGCAGGTGACGCTTTTCTGTCAGGCGATGGCTGAGCATTTGGTTCAGCAAGCGCTCCTGCGCGGCAATCGTGAGCGTGAAGAGATCCTTCCCCCATCCGAGGATGCCTTTATCCAATCGCCGCTGCGTGCTTGCGGTTGCATTCGTCTCGATTGTGCCTACCGACAGAACGTGGGCGTTCGCTGCATCCTGCGCGAAGAAGATCTCGGCCTCATGCAGGGCGAGCAGCGCGGGGCCATTGGCCACCAGTCCGCCATCAACATAGATCTGGTCTTCTATGACGTGGTGCGGGAAGAAAATGGGCGCGGCGCTCGTCGCCAGCGCTATATCGACCAGCGGCCGCCGATGATCCTGGCGGAAATCGGGATGGTGCGGCGTCTTGAAGACGCGGGCGGCGCCGGTGGAGTAGTTGACCGCCGGAACAATAACGGGGTGTAGGCTGTGGTCGAGCAAGTGGTTCGAGAACAGGTCCGCCTGTTCCAACACTTCGCGCAAGCCGCGGGCTCGATATCGAGCTGATGTGAGCCCGAAAACATAGCGATCCACGAAGCGCGAGTACCGCGTTAGGGCGCCTATTGCTGAATTCCGCTGAAAGATCGCCGCGCCCTGCTTCTCAAAAATCTCCACAAGCCGTGCTGCCGGGATTTCGCACGCAAGCCCCAAGGCTAGGATGCCGCCCACCGAGGTGCCCGCGATCAAATCGAATCGGCGAGCTAAGGGTGCACCGCCATTTTCTTGCTCCATCCGCTTGAGTATTTCTGCGGTGTAAAGCCCCCTGTAGCCTCCACCAGAGAGCGCCAGGATTTGAAATCGCGCCGAGGATTTTGAGGAGTTCAACTTGATCGCTATAGAACCGTTCGCGGTTTACTCAAATTTTCCGAGCCAGGGAATGCTCTTGGCCGTTGTTGCGTCGGCGCCAAGGTGAATCAAGTACGCGAGCCCGGTGCTCAATGACACATCCCTGACGAGTTGACCGAGAGGCGTGTCAGGAACCCAGTCGTAAACCTCTCGAAGCGCTACCGAAAGCCCAGCGGCGAACACCACGCTGTGACCAAACTGCCTGTGGTTTGGCGACGTTGCGGGCTCCAATACATCGGGCAAGCTCGCCGTCAGCGCGGCCACGATACCGCCGAAGAGCGGATGCGGAAGACGCGCCTGAGGATTGCGGTGCTGCAAGCAAATCAAGATGCCCGCAACTCCGATTCCGCTGATTACTGCATGAGCTTTGCCGTTCATGTAACGCCTCGCAGTCAAAGTTGCTACAAGGCGCTACGGCACCTCGAGCTCTCTTCCGAATTGACGACTCCGAGGCTGGCGACTTACGGGTGCGCTAGGATGGAGGGACAGTTCTGGCAGTTTCCATATTATCATGTTTACACCACGTGTAAAGTGGCCTTTGTAAGGCGTTGATTTATAGGATAGTCTCCTGAATGCGGGTGACTTTCAAAGAGAACGCGCTGGCGCGAATAGACTCCGAGCTGGCTTTCACCGGCGGTTATCCGCCGGTCGTCATAAGCGCGTATCGCGGCCGAATTCAGGTTCTTCGCGCCGCGCCGCAGGAACGCGCCGTGCTGCCGCTTAGGTCGTTGCGGTTGCAGCCCCGCGGAAATGGAACGAGCCAGCACTGCATGCGAGTGACGGACGACTGGGACTTGATTGTCGCGTTCGAAGACAGCGAGGACGGCCGAGTGGCCGTTGTGGAGGCAATGGTTGAGAGAACGAGAACAAAGACGGAGCAGCCCTCATGACAGATAAATTGCCTGCAGAAGTGTTTCCGCCGGGTGACCGGCTCAAGGAAGAACTGGACGCCCGAGGCTGGACGCAGGCGGATCTAGCAGACATTCTTGGCCGCCCTCCTCGGCTCATCAGCGAGATCATCACTGCCAAGCGCGCCATTACGCCGGAAACGGCCCGCGGTCTGGGCCAGGCGCTCGGTACAGACGCTGAGCTATGGATGAACTTGGAGAGCCAGTATCAACTATCGCGAACCCCGATCGCTAATCACGCGGTCGTTCGGCGTACCAAGATCTACGGACAATTTCCAGTCAAGGACATGCAGAAACGCGGATGGCTAAAACCGGTAACCGGCCTCGACGCCATTGAAACTGAGTTGAAGAGCTATTTTCAAATCTCGTCTCTTGACGAGGGCGTCAAGATTCCTCACGCAGCGAAGAAAACCTCATACGACAGGGTCAGTATGCTGCAGGCCGCTTGGTTGGTGCGTGCACTGCAGCTCGCTCCCAGTGTATCGGTGCCCAAGTATGCAGAAAGTAACCTCGAGCCTCTATACGCCACTCTCCGGACTTGCGTCGCCGAACCGAGCGATGCAGCTAAAGTCCCAGAGCTTCTATCGAAAGCAGGGATACGACTCGTAGTAATCGCACCGTTACCCGGGTCAAAGATTGATGCAGCATGCATGTGGTTCAAAAACCAGCCCTTGATCGCGTTAACGCTTAGGTACGACAAGCACGATATTTTCTGGCACGCGTTGTTCCATGAGCTTGATCATATTGAACACGGTGAAGGTATGTCCGAACCAATAGTGGATTCAGACCTGCTCCGCGATTGCTCTCACGGCGCGCAATCCGAAAAGCGTGCAAATCGGACGGCTGCGTCTAGATTGATACCATCCGAGGAAATGGAACGTTTTATCTCGAAGGTCAATCCTTATTATTCAGACGCGGCCATACTTAGTTTCGCTGCAAATTTGAAAGTCCATACAGGAATCGTCGTTGGTCAGCTGCAACACCGAGGATTGGCTCCTTGGTCGTCCTTCAGCCGTCTGAAGGCCAAAATTCGCGACGTTCTTGTTCAAACCGCCGTTACCGACGGCTTTGGAAGGCACGCGAGCTAGATGCGCTGAGCGCGTCTCTGGACCTAGGGACAGGTTCTTGAATGCTGCTGGTTTCCGAGGGTTGACCACCGCCTTACGACGGTTCGCCACTCATCTTGGAGCCTTCTTCATCGCTTCGACAATGCGCTGCGTTTCGACTGAAACGGTAGTGACGCGCGCAAGGAGATCGATCACCTTCTCCTTGTAATCGGCAAACCGGTACGTGTTGAATTGTTCCCGGATCGTCGGGTCTCTCGGAGTTGATTCCTTGTACTGGTCGAGTACCCATTCAACCGCTGAGCGATTGCCAAGACGGTATTCCCAGGCCTCGGTGGGTACTCCATCGAGCGTTGTCTCGCTGTCCACCACGATCCGGCCTGCGGCCTTTTCGGCTCTCAACGCGCACTTGGGCGTTAGCTTTGCGTTGCGCGCCTTTTGGTCTGGGACGTCGCTACGCTTGAATTTGTACGGCGTGATTGATTCATAGCCGAGGTGCAGCTCCATCAATTGCTTTCCCCATTCAGCCCACTCCCAGAACTCCGCATAGAGCGGGATGTGCGGGAAATTGCGCTTGAGATCCAAAGAGTATTTTTCGCGGTACAGCGGATCATGAAGGACAGCGTACACGTACTGGAAGATCCCCTCCTTCGTGATGGGACGCGCGTTCTTTCCGCGGCCTGGCTGGTAAGTCTTCCGGAATCGGTCCAGACCCCAATCCGTTATGTTGTCGGCCCGCTGATCGCCGTCGTATCTAAAAAGCGGCACTTGCTGGTATCCGTCAACCGAGGCACCAAAGTGCAGGTCAGCTAAGCCGTTTACGGCCAAAACGCAATAGTCAGCGCGCGAGCCTACGTCGCTAAAGCAGATGGCGATATTGGACTTGCCTACCGGAAACATCGCGTCCTTTGCGCCACCCTCATCTATGAAGAGTTCGGAATCGTAAAGCCACCGACTGCAATATGGGCGGTACGCCGCCCGCACTATGCGCTTGAAGTCAAATTTCTCGCGCCTTGCCTGCTCGAAGCGCCGCTTAAGGTTTCGCGACCACTTAATCGTCGTGTCGAACTCACGCTCGGCTCGCTGCTTGGCGTACAGGTTCTCCAGGAAACGCATCTTGTCGGAAAGCGTTCTGGAATCGAGGTCATAAATCCACTCATCTCTATTGGTCGAGATGCCAAGCGAGTACAGCTTAAAAAGAGCCTTCTCCTGCGAAGGCTTCGTCGCAGACTTGGTTTCCCTCGACGCCAGCGGTACCAGGGATTCAAAGTCTCCCTGGCTCAAGTTCAGCCAGTTCTCTTTCCGGTCGGGTCGAACCTCTTCCATCGAAAGACCGCCAAGGCGAGACGAAGTCAGGAAAGCCATCTTCTCCTCGGCGGTCTCGAGTTCGGGCCGCCGCGCATAGTAGATGCGGCAGCCCTTTGCTTTCGCTCGCCGAACAAGAAAGCTGATGGCGACGCCAGTCTGAATGCCGAACACGTTGTGTCGGGTTCCAGAGAGTTTGGGATTGGCGCGCACATCACCTCCAAGATCCACTACCCAAATCTCGTTGAATTCAGCGGCGATACTCTTGCGAAAGCCGTCAAGGCTCAGCCGGTCAAGAAAGCTGCGATTCGTGATAAACGCGAGCACTCCGTTCTCGTCAAGCCGATCGCTCGCCCAACGAAAGAATCTAATGTACATGTCGTACGCTTTGGTCTTTCGCGCCTCGCTCGCGGCGATGTAGGTTTCCTTAATCCGTTTGTCGATTTCCGGATATTCGCGGTTCTTGTTGTTTTCGTTCTCGTTGAACTGGTTCGCGTTATAGGGTGGGTTACCGATGATTACGCTGATCCGCTTTGAGTTCTGGTTGCGGATGCGCTGGACGTTGATGTCGCTCATGGTGCCGAAGATGTCGTCCATGTGACCTTTGTGCTTGCGAAGGCCGTAGGTGTTGTCGAGGGTGTCGACGAAGCACAGGTTCGGGAATTCCTTGTATTCTCCGGTGATGGCGGCGTAGGTGGCCTCGATGTTCAGATTGGCGACATAGTAGGGAAGGATGGCTACCTCGTTGGCGTGAAGCTCGTTCTGGTATTTGAAGGCGAGCTTGGCTTTCTGCCCGCGGAAGTGCTCTAGAACCTCGCAGATGAACGTGCCCGTGCCGGCCGCAGGGTCGAGGATCTGGACCTCGTGGTCGATGAGGTTACGCTTGAAGTGCTTTTCGCAAAGCCAGTCGGCGCCCTCGATGATGAAACGCACGATTTCGTTGGGCGTATAGACGACCCCCAAGCGGTCGGCAGCCTTGGGGTTGTAAACCTTGTAGAAGTTCTCGTAGATCGCCTTGAGGAAGGTCTGTTTCTCGGAATGCGTCTGGATCTCGGAGGCGGCCTTGCGGATCGCGGCGTAATAGGGCTCCAGGCCCTTCAGGGTCTGGAAGCGCGTATTGCCGGTGAAGAAGGTTGCCTCCAGCTTGTGCAGCTCGCGGGCGATGTTGTTGTCGGCGTGGTACGTGGTGCCGGGAAAGACGGCGGTGAACACCTCGCCGGTAAGGATGTGCTGGATCAGCATCTCGCGCACGTCGGCGTCCGTGAGGCTTGGATTGACCGCTTCCTTGATGTGCTCGAGGAAATCGTGCGCAGCCTTGCGGAATTTCGGGTCCTTGGCGTACTCGCGCTCAATCATCTCCCGCAGCGCGTCGAGCACCGCCGGCAGGTCGAGCTTGAACTGCTCGACTGCCTTGCGGAAGGCTTCGATCTCTGGTCGCTCGTAGCTGAAGAAAAGCTTGAGAAGTTTCTCCAGGCCAACGACGTCATCTACAAAGCAGCGGACAATCTCCTGCGCATGCTGAATGAGAACCGCTTGGCGAGAGTTCTCAAAGATGATGTTGGTCTTAGGATAGCCGGCGCGGAATTTCTTCTCGATCGCGGCGTCCAAGTCGTCCTCGGTGTCCTTTGCCTCCCAGTAGCCGAAAGGCACCCGCAGGGTATGCATGAGCGCGCCGTCCACATAGCGGCGCTCCTTGGCTAGGGACGACACTTCGTGCTCCGGAACGAAGGTGAGGTCGTATGAGCGCGCATATTCCTTGAGAAGATCTTTGAATGCTTCGCGTACAACGCTCTCGCGGGTCGTGCCAGAGACCCTCTTGAGCGTGGCAAGCTGATTGAGATATTGCTGAATGAGCAGTAGACTCATGCGCTTATAGATGTTTTGAGTGCTGCCTTCCTCCGACGAGAGGGTGCCGTCTAATGCGATTTTGTGCAAGCTCGAAAAGGTGTTGTCAAGAGCGATGGCGGATGGTCGCCTGATACAATGCTTTCTCTTGAGGATCCGCAGACGACGATGAAATCAGTTACCGCAAAGCGCGCCCCTGAGCGCCTGACGCCCTATGAAGCAGCCGTAAAAGTCGGCTTGGTCGGTTGCATCGAAGGCCCGGCCGATCTCGCGCTGAATCACCGTAAGTACGCGCGCCGGGCTGTCCGCGCGAAGTACCGGCGTGCGAAGCGCGCTCCTTGATACGGGGGCGTTAGTCGCGATCGTCAATCGCCGTGACCGGTTCCACTCGCAGCTCACCGATCTCCTCAAGGACTACGACGGTCGCTTCCTGACCACGTGGCCGGTGGTCGCGGAGGCGTGCTCGTTCATGCCGGATCGGCTGCAGGGCCGCGTCCTCGATTGGATCGCAACCGCGGAAGTGGAGATCGTGTCGATTGATGCTGGCATCGCCTTCATGCGCCAGACCATGGCCGAGTACGGCGACCTACCGTGCGACTTTGCCGACGCAAGTCTGGTGTACGCCGCGTCAAAGACGGGCGTGCGCGACATCTGGACCCTTGACCGAGATTTTCTCGTATTCAGGCTGCCAGACCGCAGCCGCTTCGCTCTGATTCCCGGCGGAAAGTAAGGTCGCTATTGGTTTCGGGCGGATGCCAGCTCTGCCGCTGTATTAGGTCCCGGCTGCAGGCGTTCGGCGACCTACACTAAAACCTATACTGGCCAGCCAGACAAGGACTTGGCAAGTCTTGACCAGAAACGGCAGCGTGGACAAAATTCTCGGGACGACAGAAATTTCCGGTCATACACCCATGATGCAGCAGTAGTTTGTCAAAGCACGCTTAAGTCCGTGTCGCGGCGCACGAAATATAGAGGTACTGCCTAATATGAAACCTCATCCAAGGCGCAGCTAAGTTCTTCTAGCACCAAGTAGCTTCGCGGCGTATTAGGCGGGCCGCTACTGCAACGGTGGAAGAGAAGGTTGCAGCTGCTCCAACGCCATCTGAGGAAAGCGCTGCTGGATAAGCGCTCCCTAGCCTTGCAACCGGTGAGAGCCTCAAACGCTTCCCGCAGCCCACCAAGATGGGCAAGGCCGACAAACATGTTCCAACTCAACGCGTCCTCGCTGCTCTCGTTCCCGAGCCGCCAGGACTCGATCTTATCCTCCTTCACGGCGCCGATCAGGTCGTGCCGAAGGAGGAAGTTCCTCGTCCAGTCCTGATACACGTAGGTTGGACTTGTGGAGACGCTGATCCCGTGATCCGGACAGAACTTGGGTGGATCTCCGCGACTGCGGCGGGGCAGCCATGTGCGACACCCGCGAATGCAGCAGCGCACTTCGTCGCGCCGACGTAACGGACTCGCCGTTGATTTGTAGCCCTCCGCAGCGCCTAGTTCGAGGTCATCGGTGCCGAACGGCCCGGGCTCCCAGGCGATCTGCATGGCGCTCAACGTCATTCTCGACTGACTCCTACGCTGGCACCGGAACTATTGGTCATTCTCATCGCTCCACTTTATGGAAACTGCCAATACGTCCAGCCAGCGCGCCGTATCGGAGTCAAGCCCCGCGCTCCCGGCTTCTCACCATCGCGCAAAAGCTTCCGCAAATCTCGAAGCATCTCTGGAGAGGCCGCAAAAAAGGCGTGGCCAAGTAGTTCACTATTTACGGTAGAGGCATCAATGGTCTCAACACCATTCACTTCTACCGGACCACCATTAGTATCGCCCGCCCTTAGTTCAGCATTGAACTTCCTCGATAGCTGAAGCACCGCATCATTCGACGAGGCATAATTCGTAACCCGATGATCGCTCGCAATTGCCGGTGCGATCACCTCCTTGAAGTCCGCTGCCCGTATATCGGGGGCCGCCAGAACGATCTGATTGAATATAGGGACCCGGCGACCGTTCCGAGCTTTCACTACCAAATCAGCGTCACCAAGCTTATTGAGCGCTATCGCCAATACGTCCGCCCCCATGCTGTGCGCGATGATGTGCACCACTCCGCTCCCCGTCGCACCAACTATCTGCCTTAAAACCGATGCGAGTCGAAAGCCGGCTGATTGTTTGCGGTCCTTGGCATCCGGATAGTTAGCTGGACCGGCTCCCGATGGCCAGCTGAAGAGCACTGGCACCACGTCATAGCCTTCCAGCCTCAAATCAAAGCTCAGTTGTGCCGTACGATATGCCGCGAACTGAAACGTGTTTGCGTATCCGTGAACAAAAACGAACACCGACCGACTTCTGGACAAGCGCACGACGTTCTTCAGTTCCTTGCTGAAAACTGGTTCGGTAAGCTCTTCTATCGGCGAGGCAAAAGTGAAATGTTTTTCAGGATCTTCAGCTTTGAACTTTGGGATACCTAATGCGTCGAGTAGCAATGATGGTTGCTTTTTTTCCAAAGTATAACGGACCCATCCTGGCTGCTCGAGCACGCCTTGTGTGTGCTTCTCCGGAACTCTAACCATCACCCGACCAAGAGTTATGCGCGCCTTCATCTGGGCATCATCGGTTTCTTCATCCAGAAAATACTCCGCTGGATGATTCACTCCGCTCTTCTTTCGGTTAGTCGCAAAAAGAACCGGCACAAGGTGTTCCAGATCTAGCGGTACCACCCGCTGTGGCTCGGACAAGTCGCCGAGGGGCAAAATGCTCTGGCGCTCCACCCATTCCCCGCCGCTGTCCTGGACCAGCTCTTTCAGGTTGATCGCGCCTTCGTCGATGTCGGTGACCACACCGAAGTTCTGGCCCAGGTAATTGCCCTTCTTGACGCGGTACACGTTCGGTCCGGCCTTGACCAGCGCGAAAGTCTCCTGGGCCTGCCTAATCGTGCCGAGCATCTTGATCGCATCAATAGGAAACGACTCGAGCGGCTCCTTCGGCCGGTTCGAATCGGGCGCCAGCTTGCTGGCACCGGCGCGACTACCGGCCGCCGCGACGTCGATGCGCTCGGGACGGAATGGGTCGATCTGCCCCTCCGCCGTATAAGGCACCGGCTCGTAAGGCTTTACCTGCGGCAGCGGCTCGACGCGCCCGCGCACATCCTTCGTCAGCTGCGCAAGCTCCTGCTTGAGGTCAGCGTGCTCCTCGGAGCGCCCACATCCCCCTATAGCGACGACGACGACGCAAAGCAGCGCGCATACCCATGTGAGAGGGCGCAAGAAATTACTTTCGCTAAACTCCCTTACATCTTTTAGGGGACAGTCCAGTTCGACTCGCATTCAATGCTTAAGCCGCTGTTGGCCTACGCCGCACCAGGTGTCTTGTTACCCCTAGCTCGGATAAACGCGGCCTTAGCCTTTTCTCGCCCGTCGGTAGTGTACGCGCCGACCTTGCGTAAGTGCACGGCATCACCTGCCGGCCCAGCCGCGGGTCCTGGACCAGAATTTTGCTGCGAAAAATTTTTATTTCTGGAAGAACGAGAGGTCCTCCCCACCCCCGGTTCGCTTTACCTCCCCCACTTCGGTTTGAGTCTTCTCCGGCCCGAAAAAGAATTCTTTTCCCTGGCGCTCGGAAACCTCGCGCTCTGTCCTCGGCCGCCTGAGGCAATTGTGTCTCGCACACTTAGGGGAGTGAGATGACGAAGCAGCGGAGCACCATGGAGATGGCCGGCGCGGAGCACGGCCGCCGAGTCCGCACGGTGGCGGACGCGACGGAGTCCCGGCTCGCAGCCGCCGCGGTCTTGTCGCTGGGCGTATCGAGCGCCGCCTGCGGCACCCGCAAGGTATCAAGTGGACCGCGCCTTTGTGATCGATTCTCGGGGCGCGACGAGCGAGCAGATCGACATCGTAATCTACGATCGTCAATATTCTCCTTTGCTCTACAATCAAGCCAACCAGCGCTACGTCCCCGCGGAGAGCGTGTACTGCGTGCTTGAGGTCAAGCAAGACCTGAGCCGCGAGCACGTCCTTTACGCCGGAGAGAAGGCCGCGTCCGTGCGCCGACTCCACAGGACATCTGCCCGGATTCCACACGCAGGAGGCACATACGATTCTCGGCCGTGATCACCCAAACAATGACCGAATATTAGGCGCCTAATAGGCGCCGTACCGTAAGCCTTTGAATGAACAGTTCAGATCTCCATACTCCAATGATGCAGCAGTACCTGCGCATCAAGGGCGAGCATCCCGACATCCTGGTGTTCTACCGGATGGGCGATTTCTACGAGCTGTTCTACGACGACGCCGAAAAGGCGTCGCGCCTGCTGGACATCGCCCTCACCTCGCGCGGCGTGTCGGCAGGCACGCCGGTGAAGATGGCCGGCGTGCCCGCCCACTCGGTGGAGCAGTACCTCGCGAAGCTGGTGAGGCTTGGCCAGTCGGTGGCGATCTGCGAGCAGATCGGCGATCCGGCCACGGCCAAGGGGCCGGTCGACCGCCAGGTGACGCGCATCGTCACCCCCGGAACTCTCACCGATGCCTCGCTTCTGGAGGACAAGTCCGACAACATCCTGTTGTCGCTGTCGAGAGATAAGTCCACGGTCGGGCTCGCCTGGCTGTCGCTCGCGAGCGGCGCCCTGCGCGTCGCCGAAGTCGCGCCGCAGGCGCTCGCCAACGAGCTGCGGCGCATCGGGCCCGCCGAGGTCCTCGCGGCGGACGACTTCATGCTGGACGGATTCTTCGTCACGCGGCTTCCCGCCTGGCATTTCGACGTCGACAGCGGGAAGAGAAAGCTCCTGCAGCAGCTCGACGCGGCGACGCTTGCCGGGTACGGCTGCGAAGATCTCACCGTCGCGATCGGCGCTTGCGGCGCATTGCTCGAGTACGCCGGCAAGACGCAGGGGCAGGCGCTCGCGCACGTTACCGCGGTGAAAGCCGAGCGCGCCGGCGAGTACGTGAGGCTCGATGCGGCGACGCGCCGCAATCTCGAGCTCACCGAAACACTGCGCGGCGAGCCTGCGCCGACCCTGTTCTCCCTGCTCGACGAATGCGCGACCGGCATGGGAAGCCGGCTGCTGCGCCACTGGCTGCATCATCCGTTGAGGGACCGCCCCGTGCTGGCGAACCGGCACGAGGCGGTCGCAACGCTGCACGATACGGATCCTCAAAAGATTCTGCGTGGCATGTCCGACGTCGAGCGGATCACCGCCCGGGTCGCATTGCGCAGCGTGCGGCCCCGCGAGCTCGCCGGGCTGCGCGAGAGCCTGAAGCTGCTGCCGGACCTGGTCGCCGCGATACCGCGTTCGGGCCTGCTTGACGAGCTGCGAGCCGATCTCGCGCTGCCCGGCCCTTGTGTCGGTCTCTTGGAGAAAACCCTTCAAATCGAGCCCTCGGCTCGCGTGATCGACGGCGGCGTGATCGCCGACGGCTACAGCGCCGACCTCGACGAGCTGCGGCAGCTGCAGTCCAACGCCGGGGATTTTCTGGTGGCGCTGGAGGTTCGCGAGCGCGAGCGCACGGGAATTCCCAACCTGCGCATCGCCTATAACCAGGTGCACGGCTACTACATCGAAGTGACGAACGCGCACGCGGGTAAAGTGCCGGACGACTACCGCCGCCGGCAGACGCTGAAGAACGCCGAGCGTTACATCACGCCGGAGCTGAAGACGTTCGAGGACAAGGCCCTGTCCGCCCGCGACCGCGCCCTGGCGCTCGAGAAATCGCTCTACGAAGAGCTGCTTCAGTCGCTGCAGGTCCATGTGCCGGTCCTGCAGCGGATCGCGCGCGGCCTTGCGCAAATCGACGTCCTGTGCAGCTTTTCCTCGGTTGCGGCGAAACGCAATTACACCCGCCCGGTGTTTGTGGAAAACCCCCTCATCGAGCTGGAGGCCGGCCGCCACCCGGTCGTCGAGGGACAGATCGACAACTTCATCGCCAACGACTGCCGCCTGTCCCCGGCGCGCCGCCTGCTGCTCATCACCGGCCCCAACATGGGCGGCAAGTCGACCTACATGCGGCAGGTGGCGCTCACGGTGCTGATGGCGCATGTCGGCTCGTTCGTTCCCGCCCGTGCCGCGCGCATCGGCCCGATCGACCAGGTGTTCACCCGGATCGGCGCGGCGGACGACCTCGCCGGCGGGCGCTCGACCTTCATGGTCGAAATGACCGAGAGCGCCAGCATCCTGCACAACGCCACCGAGAAAAGCCTGGTGCTGATGGACGAGGTCGGACGGGGCACTTCGACCTTCGACGGCCTCGCGCTCGCCTGGGCCATTGCGAGGCACCTGGTGGAAAAGAATCGCTGCCTGAGCCTGTTCGCCACTCACTACTTCGAGATGACGCGTCTTGCGCTCGACTACGAGGAGGTCGCCAACGTCCATCTCGACGCGGTGGAGCACAAGGATACCGTGGTGTTCCTGCACGCGGTGGAGGAAGGACCGGCAAGCCAGAGCTACGGCCTGCAGGTCGCCGGGCTCGCCGGCGTGCCGAAGTCGGTGATCCGGCAGGCGCGACGTTATCTGCAGCTGCTGGAGGAATCGAGCCTGGCGTCGTCGCAGCAGGGAGACCTGTTTGTGCGCAGCAAACCCGAAGAGCCCGAACCCTCCCCTGATGCGCTGCGCGACGAGCTGGCGAAGCTCAATCCCGACGAGCTTTCGCCGCGCGAGGCGCTCGAACTCCTTTACCGCCTGAAAAAACTGCAGTGATCGACGTCGGGGCCAACCTGACGCACGCCGCGTTCCGCGCCGATCTCGACCAGGTCGTCGCGCGCGCGCGCGGTGCCGGCGTCGCGCCCGTCGTGGTGACCGGCACCACCGTGGACGAGAGCCGCGCCGCGCAAGAAATTGCAGACAAGCATGGTTTTTACGCTACGGCAGGCGTCCACCCTCATCACTCCCGTGAATGCGATGCGCAAACCATCCCGGCGCTGCGCGCGCTGGCGAAGCACCCCCGCGTCGTGGCGATCGGCGAATGCGGGCTCGATTTCAACCGCAACTACTCCCCCCGTCCCGACCAGGAGAAATGCTTCGTCGCGCAGCTCGAGCTCGGCATCGAGCTCGACAGGCCGCTGTTCCTGCATTCGCGGGATGCGCATCCGCGGTTCGCCGAGATTCTCGAGCACCACAAGGTGAAAAAAGCGGTTGCGCACTGCTTTACCGGCGGCAAAGAGGAACTGCGCGCCTACCTCGACCTGGGCCTCTACATCGGCATCACCGGCTGGATCTGCGACGAGCGGCGCGGCCGGCATCTGCTCGAGCTGGTGCGCGAGATCCCCCGCGACCGGCTGCTTCTCGAGACCGACTCGCCGTACCTCACGCCGCGCGATCTCAGGCCCCAGCCCAGAGGTCGGCGCAACGAGCCTGCTTTTTTGCCGCACATCGCGCAAACTGTTGCCCGCGCGGTCGGCCGCCCCGTGGCAGAAGTGGCGGTCGAGACCTCCCGCAATGCCAGTACGCTTTTCGCGATCGATGAATCTGGTCCATCTTCTGCTGCAAAGCGCCCGCCGGCTGCCTGAGCGGCCTGCGCTCGCCGTAGGGCGCCAGGCAGTTCGCTCCTACCGTGACCTGGCAGCGCGCGTTGCCGGGATCAGCTGCTCCTTGAAATCCAGATTCAAGCTCGCGCAGGGCGACCGCGTCGCGCTGGCAATGAAGAACTGCCCGGAATACTACGAGGTGCTTTTCGCCTGCTGGCACGCCGGGCTGACCGCCGTGCCGATGAACGCCAAGCTCCACGCCAGGGAATTCGCTTACATCCTCGAGAATGCAGGCGCCAGGCTCTGCGTCGTCAGCCCGGACCTGCAGCCGGCGATTCCGCACGCCATCCCGGCCAGCGAATTGGAGTCGGATGAAGAAGCGGTTGCGGTGGAGGTTCGCCCGGAGGATGCCGCCTGGCTGTTCTATACCAGCGGCACGACCGGGGTGCCGAAAGGCGCGGTGCTCACGCACCGCAACCTGTGGGCTCAGACCCTGGCGTATTTCGCCGACATCGACAAGCTCGGGCCGCGGGACGCGGTGCTGCACGCGGCGCCGCTGTCCCACGGCTCCGGCCTCTACGGCCTGCCGCACTTCGCCGTCGGCGCGGTGAATGTGATCCCGGAAAGCGGTCACTTCGAGCCGCAGGAGATTTTCGCCCTGCTCGATCACTGGCAGAACCTGTCGTTCTTCGCTGCGCCGACGATGATCGTCCGGCTGCTCTCCAGCGCGAGTGCGCGTACGCCGCGCCACCTGAAGACCATCATCTACGGCGGCGCGCCGATGTATGTCGCCGATTCGCTGCGCGCGATCGATCTGTTCGGGCCGCGCCTCTACCAGCTCTACGGGCAAGGGGAAGCCCCCATGACCATTACCGGGTTACCCCAGGAACTTCACAGCAAGAATTTTGTTGAACGCCTTTCTACCTGCGGTTTCGCGCGCAGCGGCGTGGAAGTAAAGATCTTCGACGACAAGGACCATGAACTGCCCGCCGGGGAAGTGGGCGAGATCGTCACGCGCTCGGACTGCGTGATGGCCGGCTACTGGAACAATCCCGCCGCCACCGAAACAACCCTGCGCGGCGGCTGGCTGCATACCGGCGACGTCGGCAGCCTCGACGCCGCCGGCTTTCTCACCATCAGGGACCGCTCGAAGGATTTGATCATCTCGGGCGGCGCGAACATCTACCCGCGCGAGATCGAGGAAGTGCTGCTCAGGCATCCGGCGGTCGCCGAGTGCTCGGTCGTCGGCAGGCCGCACCCCGAATGGGGCGAAGAAGTCGTGGCCTTTATTATTTCAAAGGACGACGTCAGCCCCGAGGATCTGGATCTGCTGTGCAGAGAGAATATCGCCCGCTTCAAGCGGCCGCGCGAGTACCGCTTCGTGGACAGTCTGCCGAAAAACCACTACGGCAAGGTGCTGAAGACCGAGCTGCGCGCGCGCCTGAGCAGCTCGCCTATCGGCCGCAGCAGTCGCTTAGACGGTAGTCCGGGTCGCTGATCTTGTAGACCTCGCGCACGACGCCATCCGGCGACGCCTGGACGTACACCGCAAAGGGAACCGGGCTCGAGTCGCTGCGCATGCGGTACTCGAGGATCTCGCGTTGCATCCGCCGGAAGTTCGTGTCGGTATACGGTGGCCCGAAAAGCTCGCGCACTTCCTCGAGCGTCGTCTTGCCCGGCACGATCCTGGCGACGTTCTCGTCGGTGAGCCGCTGCTCGATCGCGATCAGGCGTGCGTCCGAGCCGAGGCGCGCGACGTAGGTTGCCTGGCCATAGGGCTGCCGCGGGAAGTAAAGCCAGGTCTCGCCGTCATGGACGCGCTTGTCGGCGGCGGGACCCATCACGCGCTCGACCTCGGCTGCGGGGGTGCCGGGGGCGAGGCCACGGCTGTCGAAGCTCGCGCAGCCGGCGAGGACCAGGACCGCGAATGCCGTCAGCAGAAATTTCATGTTCATCTCCTGAAGCTCGTGTGGCGGCCGGCGCCGAGCCGCGGAATTTCCGGATCGTCCATAAAGTAGACCTCGCGCACGACGTGGTCGTACGAGAACTGAACGAAGAGCGCCTTCGGAAACGGGAAGACCTGCATCTTGTACGTCCAGATCTCGCGCTCCATGCGGGGAAACTGATCCACCCTGTACGGCGGCCCGACGAGGTCGAGGACCTGATCGGCGGTTGTCTTGCCGCGCTCGATCTTGGCGATGTTCTCCTCAGTGAGCCGTTGCTCGATGGCAATCAGCCTGCCGTCGGCACCGATGCGCGCCGCGTAGGTTCCGTCGCCGTAAGGCATCCGCGGAAACCACAGGACGGTTTCGCCGTTCGGCCCGGGACGCTTGGCCGCCGCGGGGCCTATGACCGCCTCGACCTCGGCCGCGCTCGAGCGCCCCGGTACCAGGCCGCTGCCCGAGTAGCTCGCGCAGCCGGCGAGAAGCAGCGCAAGTGCCAGCGATTTCATCGCTTTCCTATCGTCTCGATCAGCCTGCGCCCCGGATCCACGCGCACCCAGTCGCCGCTGCGGAATACCGCGCCCGGATGCGGCGCCCAGCCTGCGGTGATCGGGATGCCGGCGAACACCGCGCCCTGCACCATCACCGGATTGGTCACACCGAATATGAACGCCTTAGGCGCGATTTTCTTCCACTTGATATCGTAAAAAGCCCAGCCGGCGGCGATGCCGCCTTTCGCGGTCGGGAAAAAACAGACCTTGTCGACGATGCTCATGCCTTCGAGCTTGTGGCCCGGCCTGGTGATGATTCCCGACCAGCGATCGAGGTCATAGCGCGGCGAGAAGCCTTCCTCGGAGATCAGCGCCTCGCCTTCCACTATCGCGCCATAAGCTTGCTGAACCCTGACAATGCTCACCTCAACTCCCCGCTGCAGGCGATCTCGACGCAGTCCGCAGTGCGGCGCAGGATCGTGTTGAAGCGATGCGCGCCGATGATGTTCACGATTTTCGCTGAGTTCGACACCATGTTGGTCCAGCGGTTCGCGCGGCGCAGAGACGACAGGTTCTGCAGGATATAGAAGCACACGCCTTCGAGGATCGTCACCCCGGCGTCCTCGAGGACTTTCGCATAGCCCAGCGCGCGCGACTGCGCCAGCACCGCGCCGTTGGTCGTCACGAAGCACGACGACCCCTTGTTCAGCTTGCGGCCGTCGAAGAGCTGCGCCAGCCGCCTCATCTCCAGCAGCGACTGCTGCGGCCCGGAGAAGACGACCAGGCGCGCGTCGCCATCCCCCAGGTTATAACCGGAATAGACGCTCTGGATTTCTTTTTCTGAAATTACGAATTTCTGTTCCGGTAGTTCGGACGGGGCTTCGGGCGTGACGCCGACGAAATGAAACATCCCCATCGAGCCGTAGCTCGCGAGCGCGGCGCCGAGATACTTGAGCTCATCCGCCGCCGGCGCGCGCCGATAGCCATGAAACACCGTCACGGCAAAGTAATTCTGGTGCGATTCGCCTACCAGCTTGCCCACCGCGCCCCAGTCGGCCAGATCGTCGAGTGTTGCACGCAGCTCTCGACTGAAAACGTCCCTTTTCTGTTGTCGTCAAGATGAAATCCATACTCCGGGGTACGGCCGGTCAGCGCAGCCGCGAGCGCTGCGGGCCCTGCCTCAAAATTGGAGCGCGCGCCGAACACCGAATTCGCGTAGATCACCGTTCCGGTGTCGCCCCAGGCGACATGCTCGCCGAGCTGCGGCTGGTACACCGTCTGGTAGTTGATGCAGGTGTCGGTGGTGACGACCTCCATGCGCCGCAGGCACTGGATGATCTCGCGCTCCTTCGCCACCTCGGCGGGGTCCTGCCCCAGCCGGTCGCAGTGCGCGAAATCGATGCAGCGCGCGTTCGTCGTCGCGTTGACGCGGCAGCGCGCGCCGAGGCGGACTTCCTCGCGCAGGAACTCGAGGCCGCCGTCGCCCATCACCTCGATGTCGCCCATCAGGTGGACATTTGTGACGGGGACCATGCGCTTTGCCCGCCAGAAGCGGCCGACCTCGACCTGGTACACGAGCGCGCGCCGCGTCGCCTCCCCCAGCTTGCCGGCGAGGATCTCGCGTTCCTCGGCCGTCAATTCCAAGCGCTATTCGCCCTTGCCGGGCTCCGGCGTGAAGTACTTTTCGAACTTGCCCGGCTCATCCTTGTGGGCATCGGCATCCGGCGGCGGGGTTCCCTTGCGCGTGATGTTCGGCCACTTCACCGCGAAGTCGGCGTTCATCTTGAGCCACTTTTCCGCCTTGCCGTCCGAGTCGGGAAGGATCGCCTTGGGCGGACACTCGGGCTCGCAGACCCCGCAGTCGATGCACTCGTCGGGGTGGATCACCAGCATGTTCTCGCCCTCGTAGAAGCAGTCGACGGGGCAGACCTCGATGCAGTCCATGTACTTGCACTTGATGCAGTCTTCGGTGACGACGTAAGTCATGCATTGATTATCGCATTTCGCGCCCCCACCTTCGCCATGTCATGGATGTGGGAATAAGCAATTTCCAGCAAGCGGTGGTCGAGGCATCGGCGCAGCTGCCCGTGCTGGTGGACTTCTGGGCGCCGTGGTGCGCGCCGTGCCGCGCGCTCACCCCGGTGCTGGAAAAGCTCGAGCGGGAATTCGCCGGCCGCTTCAAGCTCGTCAAGGTGAACGTCGACGAGAACCAGGAGCTCGCCGAGGCCCTGCAGGTGCGCTCGATCCCCGCCGTGTTCGCGTTCCGCGACGGCAAGCCGCTGGCGCACTTCCTCGGCGCTCTGCCGGAATCGCAGGTGCGCGCCTTCATCGAGCGGGCCCTGCCCTCGCCCTTCATCGAGGTCATGGATCGCGCGGAAAGGCTCATCCAGGAAGGGCGCGTCGACGACGCGGAAAAGCTGCTGGCCGAGGTGCCGCCGAACATCGACTGGGATACGCGGCTGGAGGCGCTGCGCGCCGCAGTAAGCTTCGCGCGCTCCGGCGCGAACGAAGACGAGCTGAAGGCGAGGCTCGCTGCCAATCCGGATGACCACGAGGCGCGGCTCAAGCTGGCGCAGCTCCATGCCGGCGCTCGGCGCTACCGCGAGGCCATGGACCAGCTGCTCGAGATCGTACGCAGAGACAAAGCCTGGCGCGACGGCGAGGCGCGCAGGCAATTGCTCACGCTTTTCACCCTGGCGGCAGGCGAACCCGACCTGGTTTCGGAGTACCGTAGAAAGCTGGCGACAGCCCTGTACTGATTTCACGTGCGCATCTCGATCGTCGTCCCGGCCTTCAACGAGGAGCGTCTGTTTGCCGACTCGCTCCGCAGCCTGCGCTGCGCCATGGAAGCGTTCGCCGAGCGCGGCTGGCCGGCCGAGTTGATCGTTTGCGACAACAATTCCGACGACCGCACGGCAGAGATTGCGCGCGCCGCGGGCGCCCGCGTCGTGTTCGAGCCCGTCAACCAGATCGCGCGTGCGCGAAACAAGGGCGCCGCTCATGCCACGGGCGAATGGCTCATCTTCGTCGACGCGGATTCGCATCCGAGCCGGGAATTGTTCGCCGAGGCCGCCGAAGCGATGCAAGGCGGCCGTTGCCTCGCTGGTGGCGCGACGCTCGAGTTCCCGGGCGGCGCTGCCAGCGCGCGACTATGG
>WNFI01030274.1_pt1 | contig 25787 bp, 35 predicted proteins | sample 5400471 | NCBI WGS metagenome assembly WNFI01 (sample SAMN13153348, study PRJNA577476) | soil metagenome | isolation source: 100 cm saprolite on Douglas fir-dominated hillslope | place: USA:California | collected 2013-09-17 | reverse complement strand
ACGTCAACGACGACATCCAGGCCCTGATCCGCTCCGAGACTCTGATCGACCCGGATCGCCTGGCCGACCCCGACATCCCCCTGTCCGACCTCTGACATCGCCCTCGCCCTCTCGCCCCCGCCGCCCCACGCCCGACCTCGCCCAAGATCCACAAATTAGCGGGGACTTCTTTCAGCACATAGACCGGACAGGCGTCCCGGTTAACGTAAAACGGGGCAGCTGGGGCCGCATGGGTGCGCTTGGCCGTGCCATCCGCGGCGGTGCAGGACGTCGGACAGGCCCGCCGCCGCTTGGCAGGACCGGCGAGTGACATCGGTCCAGCTATAACGGAGCGTGATGATGCCGAGTCTCGCGCAGAAATTATCCCGGTGGATGTCCTCCCAGCGATCTTCGACCGGATGCGCCGCCGAACCGTCGAGTTCCACCGCGACGCCGAACGGCTCGTACAGATTGTCGAGATATCCCGACCGCGGAAACCGCGTTCCCCGGACGAACCTCGCCTGCCGCGTGGCAGTCGGCAGGCCGTGCGCCTCTTCCACGTCGCGCACGTAGCGGTACTCCAGGTACGAATGGACGCCGTCGGCGATCAGCGGGAGCGCGCCGAGGATCTCGTCGCGCCAGCGCACCCGCCTGCGCATGCCCACGGCCGCGCGCACCAGCTGCGGGGTGACGAGCCGGCGCCCGCATCCCCGGCTCAGCCAGGAGAACGCGTCATCGAAGCTGGCGCTGAGCTGGGTAAGGTCGACCAAGGTCTCCTGGACCCTGGTCCGCGGTGGCGTCCGGGCCGGATGCCGGACGGCGTCGATCCGGCCGGTGCGGTGCACGACGATGCGCGGCGCAAGCTCATGCCGCTCACCGGGGGGGTATCCGGACGCGGTGGTCATGGCCGACGGTCACGTGAATGACCCCGCTTGGCCGGTCAGCCAGGCCGTCCAGCTCAGCCGCCGTGTGATGGCTGAGCGTGGCCCCGGCCCCGGCGCGCAGCACGCCGGCCCACAGCTGGGACTCGCGCGGCGGGTCTCCGGTATACGTCGCGTAGATCCCGCGGTAGAGCTGCCGCCAGCGGCTACCGCGCAGCAGCGTGTCGATGGTCGCGGGATCGAGACCCACGGCGGCAGCCTGCCAGCGCGCGATCACCCCGCGCTGCAGGTCAAGTAGCCAAGCACACTCATCTGACAGAGGAGCCGACATGCCGCCAGGCTCCCGCGTCGGCCGGGAATGTACGGCCGCCGGGACGGACGGTGGACGGCGGCGACTCACGTGATCAACATGTGGACGAGCGGGCCCGGATGTCGGTGGTGGCGTGTATCAGCCGCGCCCGCCCCGTTGATGGGACAGTTCAGCCGATAGCCCACAGGTAGGTGCTGCCGCTGCCGTCGGGTTACGGACCCTGCGGCCCGAGGATCGCGGCGAGCACCCGGTCGGTGTCGGCCAGATCGGGAAGGACGGCGTGCGCGCCGGAGGCGGTCAGCTCGGCGGCGCTGAAGCCGCCGGTGGCCACGCCGACCGCCCGGGCCCCGGTGGCCAGCGCGGCACCGACATCGAACGGCGTGTCGCCGACCAGCACGGTGGCCTGGTGGACCACCTCGGGCCCGGCTCGCCCGTCACGCAGGGCGGCCAGGGCCTGAGCGGCACCCGGCAGCGCCCGGACTCGTTCCCGGGCCAGGTCGGCCAGGTCCGGAGCGCGGGTAGCCATCAGGGCATGGAACGCGTCGACCCGCCGGCGTGGCTCGGGCACGCCGGCCAGGGTCAGCACCTCGATGGCGATGGCCCGGTCGGTCCGCCCGGCCATCGACCCGGGCTCCGGCATGTCCCGGCTGAACATCTCCCGGAACGCGATCTGGTACAGCTCCCGCCCGGTCCCGCCCGAGTCGAGCAGCGTGTAGTCCACATCCCACAGCACGAGCAGCCGGCGCACGCGCAGACGGTATCAGCAAGCTCGAGGGCGCCCGGTCAGGCGATTCGGCCGATCCCCGGGTAGTCCACGACCAGGCCCTGGGCGTCGAACGACACGTCCGCGGAGAAATCTCCGCTCTGGAACCGGATCATGCTGACCAGCCCGGCGCCCTCGGCCCGTTCCGGCTCGGCCGCGCCGCGGCGCAGGTGCGAGTACCGCTGCCGGGACGGCGTGACCGACAGCCAGGGAACGCTGACCCAGGCCATCAGGAAGTCCACCGGGCCGCCGCCGCCGAGCAGGCCGTGCCGGAGTACCGGCATCGTGTTGGTCAGCGGGGACAATCCGAGATCACAGTCCCGGGCCGCGGCGAAGCTCGCCGGATCCCCGCCGGGCGGCGGCAGGCCCGGCACGCCCGGCCGGCCCAGCAGCTCAGCCTCACCGTCCGCGCCGGCCTCAGCGGACCAGCCGGCCCGGGCGTCGCGGGTGAGCTCGAGGTGGCGGCCCCATCCGGCACCCCACGCGCGCACCGACAGCCGGCGCGTGATGAAGTCGGCCCCGCAGTCCAGCTCGTACTCCAGCCGGTAAGGGATCGGATCGCCGCTGACGGCCACGCCGGTGGCCCGGAGCCCCCCGCCGGCCAGATCGATCTCAGCGAACTCGGCCCCGCGCTCCTTGATCCAGGTGATCGCCCGCATGGGTGGACATCCTACGGCCGCGCGCTGGCCCGAAGCGGGCGCGCAGCGGCCGGCCTGTCGACGGTCCGGCGGGGCCGCCGGGTACTAGACTCGCGGCAAACCAAGGGGTATAGCGGGCAGACCGAGGGGCAGGGCGAGCGGCGGAGGGCGGACGTGGCAGGCCGAATCCGCGACGAGGACATCGCGCTGGTCCGCGAGCGCTCCGCGGTCGATGAGGTTGTGGGGGAGTACCTGCAGCTCCGCAGCGCCGGGGGCGGCTCGCTCAAGGGGCTGTGCCCGTTCCACGAGGAGAAGACGCCGTCCTTCAACGTCACCCCGGCCCGCGGGCTGTGGTACTGCTTCTCCTGCACCGAGGGCGGCGACGTCATCAGGTTCGTGCAGCGGATCGACAACCTGGGCTTCGCCGAGGCGGTGGAACGGCTCGCGGCCCGGGCCGGCATCGAGCTGCGGTACGAGCAGGGCGGGCACGTCCCGGGCCAGGAGCACACCCAGCGCCGGCGGCTGATCGACGCGCACCGCGCGGCCGCGGATTTCTATGCAGAACGGATCGTCGCTGGCGAAGCCGCCGCCGCGCGCGCTTTCCTGGCCTCGCGAGGATTCGAGGAGGCTGGCTGGGCGCGGTTCGGAGTCGGGTACGCCCCGGCCGACTGGGACGCGCTGACCCGGCACCTGCGCGGCCGCGGCTTCACCGACGCCGAGCTGCTCCGCGGCGGGCTGGCCCGGCAGGGCCGGCGCGGGCCGGTGGACATGTTCCGCGGGCGCCTGATCTGGCCGATCAGGGACCTGACCGGGGACGTGATCGCCTTCGGGGCCCGCAAGCTCGCCGAGGATGACGACGGCCCCAAGTACCTGAACACCCCCGAGACGCCGCTGTTCAAGAAGAGCTCGGTGCTGTACGGCGCGGACCTGGCCAAGCGGGACATCTCGCAGCGCCGCCAGGCGGTCATCGTCGAGGGCTATACCGACGTCATGGCCTGCCACCTGTCCGGCGTCACCACGGCCGTGGCCACCAGCGGGACCTCGTTCGGCGACGGGCACGTAAAGATCATCAGGCGGCTGCTCCTGGACTCGGACAAGTTCCGGGGGGAGGTCATCTTCACCTTCGACGGCGACGCGGCCGGGCAGCGAGCGCTTGATCGCGCGGACAAATTCGAGAGCGACTTCGTCACGCAGACGATGTTCGCCCTGCAGCCCGACGGCCTCGATCCGTGCGACCTGCGGCTTAAGCAGGGCGAGGCGGCCGTCAGGGACCTGATCGCCCAGCGCGTTCCGCTGTACGAGTTCGTTATCCGCGGCGAGCTGGGCAAGCACAACCTCGACACCAACGAGGGACGGCTCGCCGCGCTGGACGCCGCCGCGGCGATCATCGGCCGGATCAAGGACTTCGGCCTGCGCGACCGGTACGCGATCAGCCTGGACCGGTGGCTCGGGATGATGGACGAGGACTTCGTGCTGGCGCGAGTCCGTGCGCACGCGCCATCTGCGCCCGGGTCCAGGCGGTCAGGGCGCGCAGCCAGCGGCGGCGAGAACGGCTACCGGCGGGGCCCGGACGGCCAGCCGCAACGTGGCGCCGGACAGCCGGGCCAGAAGGATTCCGGTGGCGGGCAGCCCGGCGAGGACAATGTCGGTGCAGTGAAGGGGGAAAGAGGAGGCGGGCGGGGTGCCCCGGAGTTCCGCTACGACACGGGCGATCCCGTGATCCAGCTCGAGCGCGAGGCGCTGAAGCTCGCGGTGCAGCGGCCGGCGCTCTGCGGCCCGGAGTTCGACGCGATCGGGGCCGAGTCCTTCACCGCCCCGGTGCACGCGTCGGTGTTCGGCCTCATCGCCCAGTGCGGCGGCGCGGGCAGCGCGGCCGGGGGCCGGGAGTGGGCCGAGCGGCTGCGCGCCGCCGCGCCCGACGACCGGGCGCGGGGTTTCGTGACCCGGCTCGCCGTGGAGCCGCTCCGCGCGCCGCGCTCGGACGGGGAGGCGGATGCCCGTTACGCCGACGCTGTCCTCGCCCGCATCGAGGAGCTGGCCGTGAGCAGGGAGATCGCCGTGATCAAGTCGCGGCTGCAGCGGCTGAGCCCGGTGGAGGATGCCGGGTACAACCGGATGTTCGGCGACCTGGTTGCCCTGGAGCAGCGCCGGAAGGTGCTCTCCGAGCGGGCGGCCGGCGCGCTGTAGCCGCCGTACATACCCAGCGAGGCCCAGCACATTACTAGCGGCAAGGTGACAATATTAGATCCACGCAACGCCTGGTTCCTGACGCACACTTGTCTGCATGAGCCTTGCGGTTCTGCCCCCCGTAGACCAGGTAACCGATCTGGTCGCCCGGGCCCGGGAACGCGGGACCGTCGCGATGGCCGACCTCACGGCCGCCTTTGATCGCTGCGATCTCCCCGCGGACGCCGTCGACGGAGTGCTTCGCCTGCTTGCGGACGAGGGCGTCGAGATACTCGAAGCTCCCGTCGATGATCCAGATGAGCTGCGACGCGCCCAGGGCGACGGCAGCAGGCGGGCCGCCACCGGGGACCTGGTTCGGATCTACCTGCGCGAGATCGGCCGGGTTCCGCTGCTCACCGCGCAGGACGAGGTGGACCTGGCCAAGTCGATCGAGGCGGGGCTGTTCGCGGAGGAGAAGCTGCAGGGCGGATGCCCGGCGTCGGCAGCGGGGAGCTGCGCGGCGGGGCGCGGCGCCGAGCTGGCCGAGCTGGCCCTGCTGGCCGCCGACGGGATGCAGGCCAAGCAGCGCCTCATCGAGGCCAACCTGCGGCTGGTGGTGTCGATCGCCAAGCGGTACATCGGGCGCGGCCTGGTCTTCCTGGACCTGATCCAGGAGGGGAATCTCGGCCTGATCCGCGCGGTGGAGAAGTTCGACTACACCAAGGGCTACAAGTTCTCGACGTACGCCACCTGGTGGATCAGGCAGGCGATCACCCGCGCCATCGCGGACCAGGCCCGGACCATCCGGATCCCGGTGCACATGGTCGAGACGATCAACAAGATGGCCCGCATCCAGCGCCAGCTCCACCAGGACCTGGGGCGCGAGGCCACGCCCGGCGAGATAGCCGCCGAGATGGGGCTGAGCGCGGAGCGGGTGGCCGAGATCCAGCGCATCGCCCAGGAGCCGGTCTCGCTGCAGTCGCCGATCGGCGAGGAAGACTCCGACCTGGGCGACTTCATCGAGGACGCCGACGCGGTCGTGCCCATGGAGGCGGCGGCGTTTATCATGCTCCAGGACCAGCTCGAGCAGGTCCTGGACAACCTCACGATCCGCGAGCAGCGGATCATCCAGCTGCGGTTCGGCCTGACCGACGGCCATCCCAGGACCCTGGAGGAGGTCGGCCGGGAATTCGGCGTGACTCGGGAGCGCATCCGCCAGATCGAGTCCAAGACGCTGGCCAAGCTCCGGCACCCGAGCCGCGCGCAGATGCTCCGGGAGTACCTAGCCTGACTGCCCGTCCCGTTCGCTGGTCGCGGCGACAGGGCGATCGTCGGGTGCCTCCGCGCTGCCATCGTCGTCGGGATGCCGCGAGCTCCCGTTCTTGCGCAGCCCCGGAACATGGTCGGAGACCTTGCTCCTGGCCGTCCCGGCCAACTTGGGTACCCGGTCGTGCAGCCCATCCGTGACCTTCTGCTTCGCCGCCTTCGCGAGCCCGGCGGCCTGGGCCTGAACCGCGCCCGCCGCCTGCTGCGCCGCCGGACTGTCGGCCACGCGGCGCCCGAGCTGCTTGAGCTGCTCATAGCGCTCGCGGCCCGCTCGCGTGCCGAGGACGAAACCGACGGCCAGGCCGGTGAGGAAGGTGATTCGATACCGATGCATCTGGACCTCTCCCGAGCAAGTCATACCGCGCGACGCCGGCTTCCCCGATGTGCTGGCCATCCCGCGCTAGGCTGACTTCCCGGTCATGCCCAGCCGAAACGCGGTTATGCGCCATGAGCGCCGGGAGCTGGCCGCGTATCCCCGCTGGTGCGCTACCCTTATGCCCGCGGCGCGGATGCGGCCGGGACCACCGGCTCCGCTCCTGCGCGGTCGCGCTATCCCGCGTAGCTCAATTGGCAGAGCGTCCGGCTGTTAACCGGCAGGTTATAGGTTCGAGTCCTATCGCGGGAGCTACCCTGACCAGCGGTTATGCACCGGCCCCCTGGTTTCGTGCCAGTCACGTGCCAGACCGGGCACGGCGGCGCACCCCGCCTGACCAGCGGAATGACAACCGGGTCGTTTCAGTGACACACCCGGCCTAGACTGGCCACGACCCTCCAGGTTGGCCGTGGACGTGGCCGGGACGCTGAGTCCCTAGCGCGCAGCGGACAGGTGCGGAGAGGGCCTAGCCACCAGAGCATCCGCTCTGCGCTCCGGCCTCTCCTCTGGAGGCTCCCCGTGCCCAAGCTCCTCCCGGCACGCCGTTACGCCACCTTCGCCGAGGCCGGCGAGGTACTCGGCGTATCCGCGCGCACCGTCCGCAGATATGTGATCGACGGCCGGCTGACCGGCTACCGCGTCGGCCCCAAGCTGCTCAAGGTTGATCTCAACGAGGTTGACCGGCTCGCCCGGCCTGTGGCTGCCGCAGGCCCGGGCGGAGCGTGACCATGCCGCCGCGTGAGCCGATCGGCTCATGGCTCCGGCCGCCGCTGCCCGACGCGGCGCTGCACGGGCTCGCGGGTGACGTGACCCGCGCCCTGGCCCGCACCACCGACGCCGACCCCGCCGCGCTGCTGCTCACCTTCCTGGCCATGTTCGGCAGCGCCTGCGGCCCCGAGCCGCATGTGGAGTTCGGCGGCCGGGCCGAGCAGCCAGCAAGGTTGTTCGTCGTCATCGTCGGTGATGCGGCCACCGGCCGGAAAGGCACCGCCCACGAGGCGGTCGAGAGCCTGTTCGCCGGCGCCGACCCGCGATGGTCCGGGCGCATCCACCCCGGCATCGCGTCCGCCGAGGCGATGATCGACCGGGTAGCCGACGGCCTGTCCGACGACTGCCGCCTACTGGTCATGGAGACCGAGTTCGGCCGGCTCCTGGAGGTCATCGCCCGCACCGGCACCCTGAGCATGCAGCTCCGGAACGCCTACGACGGCCGGACGCTACAGATCACCCGCAAGGACCGGGCGAGGTCCGTGACAGCCGGGCACGCCCACATCTCGGTGCTCGGCCACATCACACCCTCCGAGCTGATCCGCCAGCATGCCCGGATGAGGTCGGCGGGCGGCCTGGAGTCCCGGTTCCTGTACGCCTACGTGACCGTGACGCCGAGGGAGGTCAGCCCCTTCGGGGCCGCCGGGCTGCCCTGGGATCTGACCGACCGGGTCCGCTCCGCGCTGGACCGCTCCCGCAACGCCGTGCTCGAGCGCACCGACCCGATCAGCCGCTACCTGTGCCTGCGGCGGGGCGTCCAGCCATCCACCACGATGCCCGTCGCGGAGGAAGTGACCGGAGGGTGGCGCGAGGTCAAGGCCCGCCTGCCGGAGGTCAACACCGACCTCGGAACCATGTTCGGCCGGGCCGAGACACACGTCATCCGGCTGGCGCTCACCTACGCCCTGGCTGACGGCAGCCCCGTCGTCGGCATGGAGCACGTGGACGCCGCGCTCGCGCTGTGGACGTACTGCGCGCGGAGCGCCGAGGTCATCTTCGGCATCCCGGTCGGCGGGCTCCCGCCCAGCATCGACCCGGCGCGCCGGGCCAGGGCGTTCGTCGCCCTGCACCGGGCCTACCCGGGCTGGCTGGCGCTGGACACCATCAGCGGCCGGGTGTTCGGCAGGAACCGCACCAGCGACGAAGTGAAAGCGATCATGGCCAGCCTGGTAGCCGAGGGCCGGGCCGAGCAGCGGCAGGTCCCCACGAAGGGCCGCCCGCGGACGGAATACCGGGCGGCCAGGACTAACCCCGTAACCCCGTACCTGGAGGAGGAGTGATGGACATCGGCAAGGAGAACCCGACGCCCGTGCAGCGGCCGAAGCCGGCCTACCCGGAACGGCAGCCCGCCGCCCCGGAACCCGCCCGCGAGCCCGAGCAGCAGCCAGCGGAGAGGCAGCCAGCGGAGAGGCAGCCGGCGTGAGCGGCGAGCTGGCCCTGCCCAACGGGGAAACGGGGAAAGTCCCGGACTACCCCGAGACCAGCCTGGCGCTGCGGGCCTGGAGGTACGAGCCGCACTCGCTCACCCTGCGGTCCGTCAACGCGGGCGGCCGGGTCGGGCCGTCGTCGTGGATCAGCGCGGCCATGGCCAGCCCGCTCGGCGGGTGGCCCCAGGGTGAGCCACTGGAAGCCGAGTGCGCTAAGGGCCACGACGACGACGAGGACGGTAACCCGGTCATCGCCCCGGCTGAGGGATGCTCCTGCGGGATCTACGCGACGACCAGCCTGGCCGTGGTCAACCGCTACCTCGACGCCGACGCGCCGGTACTGGGCGTGGTCGAGCTCGGCGGGCAGATGTTCGACGCCGACCAGGGCTACCGGGCGCAGTACGCCTGCGTCGCCGCGATCCTGCTGATCGACCCGATGTTCACCCTCCCGTACGACATGCTGCGCCGGCTCGCTGAGGCGTACAACGTGCCCGCGCTCGTGCCGCACAGCACGGACCCGGAGGACTACCGGGAGCGGCTGGGCCGTCAGCCCCTCGCTGAGCTGATGGGCGAGGAGGCCGAGCGCTACCTTCGCGACCAGGGCGACCAGTGACCGGCGAGCCAACCGCCAGGGAGCTGCTCGCCCGGGTCCGCGCCGCCGACCGGGCCGCCCGGGCGGCCCTGCGGGACCAGCGTGACGCGCACCGCCGCTGGCAGGCCGCGGAGCAGGAAAGCGACGCCGCGTGGGCGGCGCTCCGGGCCCGGCTGACCCCGCCGCCGGTCCTGACGGCCGCGCGCCTGGCCGACCACATCGCCGCGTACTTCAAGCCCAAGCCCGCCCCGCCGGTCCCCGCGCCCGGCCCGGTCACCACCTGCTGGGCGGCGAACCCGTCGAAGACCCGGCCGTGGGTCCACCTCACCTCACCACCGGGTGAGCAGACGCTGTGCGGGAAGGCCGCCGGGCTGCCCGCAGGCGACGCCGAGGCCACCTGCCCCGCGTGCGTCGGAGCCGCGACCGGGACGGAGCCGCAGTGGCCCAAGCCGCCGGCCGCGCCGCCCGCACCTAAGGAAAACGGGGGAGCATGATGCACCTATGGAAAACGGGCACCAGCCGGCCCCCCGTGCAAGGCAGCCGGCCCGCTACCTGGACCCCGAGGTCGCGGCCATGCTCGCCGCTGCCCGCCGCCAGCTCGGCTGGTCCTACCGGCAGGCCGGCCGCAAGTCCGGGGTCGCGTACGGGTACCTGTGCCTGCTGGAGCAGGGCAAGCGGGCGCCGTCGGTCGTGGTGGCCCGGATCCTGGCTGCCGCGTACCGGCTGGGTGAGGATGATGCTCGCCGGCTGGAGGCGTGCGCGGTCACTGGCGCGGGGCGTGACTGGCCCGCCCGGTAGCCGTGACCGGTCATGGTGCTGGCCCGTCGCGACCAGCCCGTCCGGGCGTGACGACGGGAGGTTCCCCGGTACGCCGGGCTGGGTCTGGCCGCCGGGTCGTCCTGGCGGGCTCTCATCGCGCCGGTTCAGCCCGCGTGTGGCACGTAGTTGGCACGGTGGCGAGGGCTGGGGGCGCCGCCGCAGGTCAGGGGCACTCTGGTGATAGGCAGCCTATGACTGGCCCAGGACCGCGACGGCTGGGGTCACGCGCCTCTCGGCGCCTGGTCCTGGCTGTCACCGGCTGGCCTGGAGCGCGCGGCCCGTCAGCGTGGCCCTGACGGCCCGGCGCGAACAGGCATATGAAGAGGAGCCGGTGACCTGGGCAGCTCCGGGACCACCCCGTTACCGTCAGTGACCACCTTGCTGGGGTACCTCAGCCGGGTACCGGTCAGCCAGTACTCTCGCGGGCCGATAATCGGACCGCATTCCGGCGCATAAGGCGTCCGCACGGGGCCGCCGGGCGGCAGTCTGGCATCTAGCAATCCCAATCATCAATCAGGCGAGGTGAGCTGGAGCCATCGACGCGTCGCATGTTCTCTGGGCCAGCATCTTGGCGTCAGCCGCCGTCGCGGCCTTTGTCACCCTGCTGATCGAGTACTTTGCGAAGCCCAGGCTTGAGGTTCGCAAGGAGCGGATTCTGGAGCGTGCCCGGCGGCGGAGTGCCATGGTGCGTGACCTCCGGCGAGCTGCATTTCTCTCGGGCCGCCTGCTTGGCTCGCGACATAACCAGCACCTCGAGCCTATTCGTGACAGGATGCCTCAGTTGGCAGCCGAGGTCGAGCAATTGATCAGGGCCGCCATAGAGGAGATGCCCGTCCCGGCCGCGCTGGACGAGGACTGGAACCGGATTACGGTTACCGTGATCGGCACCGCGTTGTGGCTACAGCGCGCTGACCCGCCGGGGAAAGTATGGGACGAGTTCGATGTCGCATCCGGCAAGCTAGACAGTTACGCCGACCTGCTCTCGACATCGCGCTGGCGCTGGTGGCGGCGGCGCAGGCTTATCCGTGAGATTGGATCCTTGCCCGTGCTAGAAGCGTCCGCGGCGGATGGGCAGCAGGCCGCCGGGACAGCCTGAGCCGTCCGCTGGCGGCACGAGACCCCCGGCCCCGCGCTCCGGTCAGCCGGCGCGTGATCATGGCCGGGGCGTAACCAGATACGCGACGCTTGGCCCGGGAACCTGGCCGGGGTTGTCGTAGGTCAGGGCCGGGTGCTCCGTCGCTCTACGATCGCGCTGAGCGCCTCGGCGGCTGGCCCTAGGCGCCGGTACCGGCCCCGTGCCGGGCGCACGCCGGCCGTCGCCCCGCGAGTGACGGCCCGCGTCCTGGCCGGTTCAGGTGGAGGCCGGCCGCGGTCACGCTGGGTTGCCGCGCGGGTGCATCTCCACCCACCGTCGCGAATCGAACTGGATGGTGGCGCCGTTGGCCTTGAGCAGCTCCACGGCGCGCATGAGGTGCGGGAAGCAGATGAGGATCTCGCCGTCTTCCTCGACGGCCTCGTTGACGCACTGGACGTTATCGGGCTCGAGGATTCGGCATCGGGTTGTTCTGGTCACGGCACGCCTCCAGGGGTGGCCTGCGCTGGGCGCCGACCCACGCTGGCCGAAGTTCAGGCTACCGAACTACAGCGCTGTCATTCCCAGCGCCGTCGGCGTTAGTCTGAGAACGCTAGGCCGGACTGGCTAGCTCCCTGGAGGAGTCGAGGCGGCGCGCGAACCCGAGCGCCGCCGTCGGAGGCATGACCCTCCAGAGGAGGCTAGATGGCCGGGGAACGCTGGCCGCAACGTCTGCCCGCCGCCGAGCGGAGCGCCGAGATGCGCAGGGTCGCTGCGGCCCATACCCGCGCCGCGCAGGCCCGCCGGGCTGAGCGGATCACAGCCGAGGTCACCGAGCACGCCGCCCTGCTCACTCCCGAGCAGCGGGACCGGATCACCGCCGCGCTCGCTGACGGCGAGGGCGGGTGAATTGGGAACGCCGCCCGGATGACGACTCCGAACGGCGGCCCAACGTTCACGCACCCACCACGATACCGGCTGGCGCTGACAGGCGTCGGCGGTGCACGTTCCTGGTCCCGCGCCACCTGACCGGGTGCAGGCGGGACGCCGAGCCCGGCGGGCCCGCTGCCCCGCCCACGACGATCGCGCGCCGTCACTGACCATCGGCCTCGGTGACCGCCGGCGCATCATCTGGCAGTGCAAGGCCGGGTGCTCCGACCGGGATGTCAGGTCAGCAATGGTGGCCGCTGGCGTCCGGGACGGCTGCCTGCCGAGAGTCAAGGCGCAGCGCACCGACGACGAGCTGGTGTCCGCGCTCGTGCCGGTCCTGGAGCGCGGCCCGTCGTCGGCCGGGTGGCTGGAGCTGGCCGCCATCGTGCTGAACGGCGGGAAGCTGCCCGAAGACCGGTCGCAGCTCATGACGCTGACAGCGCGGGCCGGGATCAGCCGCTCAGCGCTCTACCGCATCAAGGCAAGCGTCCCCTCTAGCGACCCCTCTACGTCCCAATCTGGGACAGGTGACCCCTCTAGCGACCCCTCTAGCGCGTCCCAAACTGGGATTCCGCGTCCCGATCTGGGACGGGGTGACCCCGAATTGACCAGGCGATTCGTCGTAAAGGGGACGCCAGGTATAAGAACTGAGGTTGTCGGGTTGACCCCCTCTGTGGGCCCGGCGCTCGCTCCCCGCCGCTGCAAGCGGTGTGATCATGAGCTAGAGCCTGATCGCCGCGCTGACACTCTGTTCTGCTCTCCGTTGTGCAAGAAGCGGGAGCAGCGTGCCCGGCGCCGCGCTGCGTCTGTCTCCTCGTTGAATGGTCGGTCGCCGCCGCCTGCGCGACTGCCCGCCGATCAGACCAGCCGAGGAGAGGAACCATGACCGTCAGGGCGCCTGCGCGGGAGCCGTCCGACCCGCGCCCGGACGGCCTTCCCGTCACCGCGGCCAGGCCCCCGCGCTGGCCTCGGTCCGCCGTCTGTCTGGCACGTAACTGGCACGAAGCCGGGCCCGGGGCGGCAGACCGGCAGGTCAGGGACGGTTCCGTGATAGGTGCCGTGCCTATCGCGGTGGGCGCCGTGGTGCCGTCCCCGTCGCGCCGTCCCAGCGCCACGCTCGCGAACGCGGGCCGGGACGTGCCATCACCCCCCTCCGGCGGCTCAGGCCGTCTCAGGGCGTCTGAGGGCTTCGGTGGTCCCGGTGGCTGACCTCCCGCCGCTCACCCCGGTCGAGGCCGAGCTACAGCGCGAGGTCTGCGGCCTGGTCCGCGTCGGCGACAGGCCGCCGACCAGGGCCGACGTGGCCGTGATCCTGGACGCGCGGGTGATCATCGAGCGCGAGTGGCGCCGCTGGCACGGGCTGGACCCGCCGGGGGAGCCACCGTGACCAGGAGCCCGACCGGGCGGCAGCAAGCCAACCGGTGGTCGGCCAGGGGCGCCGGCGGCCAGTTCGCCAAGGGCGCCGGCCGTCAGCCGTTCACCCGGCCCAGCCGGGCCAGGGCGGGCGCCATGCGGGCGCGCCTGGCCGGGCTCACCGTGCCGCCGCTGGTCCTTGACGGCGAGCCCGCGTGCGCTGGCCACGACCCCGAGGCGTGGTTTACCGAGGGCCGCGAAGTGGAGGCGATCGCGGTCTGCCGGTCCTGCCCGGTCATCGACAGGTGCCGGGAGTACGCGCTCGCCCACGACATCGAGCACGGTGTCTGGGGCGGGCTGATGCCAGGCGCGCGGAAGCGGTACCGGCGGTCGGGCGTGGCGTCGTGACCAGCGACCGGCCGGCGCGGCTGCTCGGCGACACCGGGTGCGTGATCCTGACCCCGCGCGGCGCGGTGCTGGTCCTCGCCGCGCTGGAGCTGGCCCGCCGGGAGCAGGCCCGTGACGGCGGCGCGGCCATGTCTGCTGACGCCGCCTGGCTGCTTGCGGTGTGCAAGGCCGCCGCCGCGCAGCCGCCCGGTGGTGATGACTCCGCAACCACGGGGCGCCGGTTCACGGCTCGCATGCCAGCATCGGGCGCGACGGTCAACGTGGCCGAGGCCGCCGCGATCGCCGGGGTGTCCGCGCAGGCGGTCCGCAAGGCGATCAGGGCGGGACGGCTCCCCGCGCAGCGGCACGGCTCGTGCTGGCTGCTCAGCGAGACGGACGTACGCCAGATGGCGTGGAGGAGGCAAGATGGCAGGACCAGAGCCCGCACGGGCCGTGCCCAGTGATCTTGAGGACTTCTGGGCTGAGCAGCGGGAGGAGCAGGCCCGCGAGGACCGCGAGGCTGACGCCGAAACCGCGGCCGAGGTGATGTTCGGCCATGACCAGGACGAGGACCGCGGCACGTTCGACCGGAATCCCCAGACCGTGATCAGGCCGTGGGAGTCGTGATGGCCAGGCGGCCAGGAGGTCCGTCGGTCTCGGCGGCGAACGTCACCACTGAGGACGTGCGCCGCGCCTACTACGCCGGGCCCGGCGCGTCGAACTACAGCATGTGGATCACCGAGATCCAGATCACCCCGCCGCAGCTCATCGTCGGCGACGAGGCCGCCGCGAAGGTCTACAGGGTGCCGTACGCCGTCAGCGCCGACGGGGAGATCACGTTCAGCGACCCGGTGGAGGTCTCGGTCGAGTACATGGACGTGGCGCCTGCGGTCGCCGCGTCCCGGGCGCGGGGCCGGGGCCGCACGGTGCGGGCATCGGGAGGCGTGACCCGCCAGGCCGCCGCGTACAAGGCGGTCATGGCCGCGTTCACCGCCGGGGCGGTCAGCCCGCAGGCCGCGGTCCGGTGGGCGCGCTGGGTGGCCCGCGGCGGGGACATCAGCGTGGTCGGCGCGCTGACAGGGAGCCCGCAGACGCAGCGCGAGAACGCGCAGGTCCGGGCCGACGCGGATCAGCTCGGCCGGCTCTCCGAGGACGTGCTGTCCGCGCTCCAGGGCCTCGTTTCCGCGATCGAGGGTGACACGAGCGCCGATGACACGGTGGACCCGGCCTATCAGGGTGCCTGGCCGCCTGGCACGTTCACCGGCCCCACCAATCGCGGCCATGACGCGTTCCACAACCAGCGCGTCTTCGACCCGGGCGGGCAGCTCGCCAAGGACTCGCTGGTGGTCCCGGCCGGCCACGGGCAGGGCTCGATGCCGTACGCGAGCAGCGGGCGCCGTGACCGGTATGACCCTGGCGAGATGACCGACGCGGAGGCCGACGCGCTGTTCCCGCCGACGACGAGGCAGGAGGCGCAGCAGCGGCATCAGGCCGCAGTGGCCGCCGCGGCCGGGCGGATCGAGGATCTCGGCACCGAGGAGCTGCACGACCTGTTGTTCGGCTCCAGCGACGGCCGCGAGAGCTGAGGACCGGCCCGGGTGTGAGCCTTGGCGGCTCTCTTCTGCGCCCGGGTGCAAGCGCCGCCGCCGTACTGGCCCTAGGGAAGCACGGCGGGTGTTAGGTCGGCGCTCGGGCACGCGCCCCGGCCAAGGTGAGTGGAGACCTGGCCGGGGCGCAGCTCTCAGCGTGAGGAACGTCGTGACACGCGCGCCTTAATCGCCGCCCAAACCGTAGGCTCTACGATCTCTGCGGGCAGCGTGCCCGCCTGGCCTCCCGCGATCTGGGCCGCATCTGATCCCTCGCCTGACAGCTCCCGCCGTATCTGGCCACGGATGGCCTCGGCTGCCTCGTCCATCGCTCTCCTGTAGTCGGGGAGCGCCAGGCGCTCCTGCTGCGCTTGCTGGTCAAGCTCAGTGCTCGGGTTGCTGGACCGCTCGACTCTCCGGATCACGTCGTCGGCGGTGTCGATCTTGCTGGCTTGCTCGACCCACCGCTCCAGCAGCCGCCGGACGTCGGAGCTGCCGTACTGCGTCACCAGGGTCTCGACGCGCCACCGCTCGGCGGGCGGCAGCGGGTCCGGCGCGGGAACCGGACCCCAGAACGGCTGCACTGATCTTGCCCAGTCTGCGTAGCGCGACAGGTATGTCCCCAGCTCGGTGTACGCCTGGTCGAGCCGGTCCTGGCGCCGCGCCTCCCGGGCCATCTCCCGCTGGTGGCTATAGCTGCGCTCGTCCCGTTTAGCGCCCAGCCGGTTGGACAGCCAGGCGCTTAGCACACCGCCTACTGCCGCGCCCGCAGCCACGAGCCCGCCGCCGGTCAGCAATGTCAAGAACGTTCCCATGGGTGAGAGTCTGACGGCCCATTCCCCAGGGGCGCAGCTCTGACCGCTGCGTCTGGCACGTGGCTGGCACACGAGTCCCCGGCTGGCCATATCCGGGCAGGCCATAACCGTTCCCGTCATAGGTCTGAGACCTATCGCGGCGCGCTTGGCTGCCTGGCCTGGTCCGGAACATGGGCGTGCCCGCCGGCCGGGGGATGGCCAGGGCGGGCACGCGTCCAGGAGAGACCGGTCAGTCTGGGTGGCGCTCGATGACCTCCAGCCGGGCGGCCAGCTCGGCGCCGGTATGGCAGACCACGTAGTGAACCGAGCGGCCGTCCTCAGACCGGTGCTCAGCGGTCCACAGGCCGAGGCCGAGCGGGTGGGCGTCGATGCGCCAGCCGGGGTGCTCGGCGCGGAGCTGGTCGAGCAGGCTGGCCACCGGGTCGCCGGTCACAGCGACCCGCCAGGCCCGCCGTACATGGGCAGGTTCTCATCGTCAGGGCCGACCGTGCCGCGTAGCAGGTCCGCGATCAGCGCGGCCTCCCACGACCCGGGCCGGGCCTTGATCACCTCGAAGCTGCCGCCCAGCTCCGCGGCGAGCCGGGCGCAGGCGCGGGCGATGGTCTCGGCCACGTCCTCCCCGGCGGCGTGGGCTGACCGGAGCGCGCCCAGCAGGGCGTAGTCGTGGCCGCTCATCGCGGCGGGGCGGCCGGGCAGCGCGCGGAGCATGGCGCCGGTCTCGGCCAGCTCCTCAGCCAGCCGGTCAGCGACCTGCGCGTTCCGGGCGATGTCGCCGGGCAGGCTGGCCGCGAGGTCAGCCAGGTCGGCCAGCGCCGCGCTGGCGGTTTCCCTGACGGTGATCTCGGGCGGCGGGACGGGTGGTGGAACGGCGGCAAGGTCACGAGAATCGTGCATAGCCCAGGACTCCTCTGGGTCAGGGCCGGGATCACGGTGGGTGCAACCACCGCCCGGCCCGCTGGATGTTGGTCAGAACCTAACCGCGCCGTGGCTTACGATCCAGCGCCGTGGTCTCCGGACGCACGGCATCGATGAACGCATCGATGGCAGCGGACAGCCCGTCAGTGGCGGCCTCTGCTGCGGCGCGGTCGAGGGGGTCCTGCTCCATGACCCCCGTCGCGGCAGCCGTCGCGTTGTAGACGATCTTCGCGCCCTGGCGCGCCTTGTCGGAGCCAACCATCTGGGCCACGGCTATGGCCTGGGCTAGCTGGCCTGCAACCGCTTCGGCACGGCCCGCAATCTCCTTGTAGACCGGATGCTTTGCTGTCACCTCCTTGGATACGTCCAAGATCTGCCGGAGACTGCGCACCATCTCAGTTGCGGTTGTCACCAGATCGGCGTACGCGAGGCGCAGCCGCTCGGCGCGGGCGGAATCGTCCTCGCGCTCAGCCTGCGCAGCGCGGTCCTTCCGGTCGGAGCGGCCTTTCAGGCCCACGGCGCCAAGGCCGGCGCCAAGCGTGCCGGCGGCAGTGATCAGGTTGGTCCACGGGAATGCGCTCACGCTGCCGATGATCCAGCCCAAGGCTGCGCCGCTGCGGCGCGATCACGGAATCCGCCGCGAAGTATGCAGCCGCCGGATCACCAGCGGACCGGGGAGCCGCTCACCCACACGTGGCTAGCGATCGCACCAGGACAGTTCACGACCGGCGAAGGTAAAGGCGCCAAGCAACGAGCTAGCATCAATTCCCCCGCTCTAGCCGATTTTCCCGCCACGCCTCGTACGCCGCGTCCTCATCAAGGTCCACCGAATCGTAGTCGGCGGGGTTCACGCCCTGGACCTCCCAATCCACATCCATCTTCGCAGCGCTCAGCTCAGCCGCAGAGTCGAGCTGGAGGCCACAAACGCTGCACGCAAACCGGTCCCCAAAGAACCACACGGTGCCGCGGCCGGTGAGCTGAAAAACGCCCTGCTCATCACGCTTGAACTCCCAGTCCACATCGTGGGAACCGCCCGCCACGCCGGGCGAAGCGCAAGCGGGGCAGGCGGCCGACTCCTGGCCGAAGTCGAGGGCCTGGGACTTAGCCAGCTGCCTAACCAGGTGCACGAGCTCGGCGGCCACCTGGCCGTACTGCCGCTGGAAATTCGCGCGCGCCGCGGCCAGCTTCACCGCAACGAGGTGCGCCACCTTGTCGCTGGCGTCGGCCAGGAGCGCATCGACAACGGCGAGCCAGCCACCCCAGAACTCAGCGCGGTCATGACCCACGCCAGCGAGGAGCGCGTCAGCGTGCTGCACGAACACCACGACAAGGCGATCCTCAACCTCATCGTCCTGCGCGGCGTGGACCGTCCCGTCCCGCATATCGACCAGAGTTTGCACGTCCTGGTCAGATACGCGCGACTTGACAAGGAACCTGACTCGCACGAGCGCATCCCGCAGCCCGACCGTCCGCAGCCGACGACCCGGGATTCGGTCAGCTAATCCGAGCAGTAGCAGCAGGGACGGGAAGCTTCCCTCGCCTTTCAGCTCTGTGATCAGCGCCGGCGACCGCTTGACCAGGCATGCCTTGGCGAGGTGCTCGAGCGTGGTTCCCGCGTCAATCGCAAGGCGACGGTATTGCTTCGCACGATGAGCATCCAGCGCGGTCTGGGCAAACTCACGGGCGCCGACAACGAACGATTCAGCAGTGAGGTCGGCCAGGCCGGGCCGTTACTGCTCACGCAGCCCGGACCGGCCGGTGACGGTGCTCCGCCCCCGCCGGGCGGTCTTGCCCTTCGCGCGGGTGATCGGGGTCACGCTGCCGCCCGCGAGGTCGGACAGCGCGGCGGCGATCACCTTGTCCCGGTCGGCCGCGGCGTGCTGGTACAGCAGCGCCGCGCTGACCGTCGAGTGCCCGAGCCGGGCCATCAGCTCGGCCAGCGTCGCGCCGGTCGCGGCGGCCAGGACCGCCCCGGTGTGCCGAAGGTCATGGAACCTCAGATCCGGGCGCCCGGCCGCGTCGCGGGCCGGGTGGTAGACGGCGTACAGCGCGCTCGGCGCCATGTGGCCGCCCGCCGCGGCCGGGAACACCAGGGCGTCCCGGCTGGCCGCCACGTGGCCGGCCAGGTGGCCGGTCACCGCGGGCATCAGGTGCGGCGGGATGTTGACCGTCCGCTTCCCGGCCTGCGACTTGGGGTCCTTCACGACGCGGCCGCCGTCGCGCGGATCACCGCCCGCGCCGCGGACCACGCCGCGGCGCACATGGACGACGGCGTTGCGCACGTCGATGTCGGAGCGGCGCAGCTCGGTCAGCTCACCGAACCGCAGCGCGCACCACGCGGCCAGCAGCACCATCAGCCGGTAGCGCGCGGGCATCGCCTTGACGATCGCCTCCAGCTCGGGCAGCGACGCCTCCCGGATCTGCCGGGCGCGCTTCACGCTGCCCGCGCCGCGGACCCGGCACGGGTTGGCCGGGATCATGTCGTCGGCGAGCGCGGTGTTCAGGATCGTGCGCAGCAGGCTGTAGGCGTGCGCCGTCATCGTCGGTCCGGTCTGGCTCCGCAGCCTCGCGTGCCATTCCCGGACGGCGGCCGGGGTGATCGCGGTCACGGCCGTGTCCCCGAACCCGTGGAGCACGTGCCCGAGGATGCTGGAGTAGACCAGCCGGGTAGCCGGCGAGAGGTCCCGGCCCGCGAGCCACGTCTCGCTGTAGGCGCGCAGCGTGACCGGCGCCGCGGCCTTCGGCGCGTCGGGGGAGACCCACTTGCCGGCCTGGATGTCAGCGCTGACCCGGGACAGGTAGGCGTCGGCGTACTGCCTGCTGTCGAAGGTCAGCGCGCGGCCGTCCGGGGTGCGGCCGGTGTAGGTCGCGCCGTCCGGCCCCTGGTAGCGGGCCTGGTACCGGCCCGACGAGAGTGCCCTGATGCTGCCGAACTGCCGCTTGCTCACGGTGATCCCTCCGTCTGGTCGTGCCATCCACGTGCCAGATCAAGAGTACATCGGTGGCCATTCCTGTCCACGCGCGCGGGAGCCCGCCCGCCTGGTGCACTGGCAGGCTGGGGGCCTGGCGGCGCTCCGGGATGCTGCCATCGGTGCCAGGCTCGAATCCGGCGCTGAGCGCCCAGTTCCTGACTTCCCGGGTACCGGCTTGCCATCGCGAACCGGTGATCTCGGCGCGTGGCTCCCGGTCCCGGGTCAGCTCTTCCAGGCTGAAGACATGGACGAACTGCAGGTAGTCTGCCTGCGGGGGTTATGCCGGAGAGTGCTCGGTTTGGGGGGAGGCGGGTTCATGCGCCGATGGCGGGCGATATTCTCGCCCGGCAGGTGTTCGGGCGGAAGAAGGCCGCCGGGCGCCCGCCTGGCTGGCGTGACGGGGTGAGGAGGATGCGATGAGCGCGCGGGTGCTCGGCGGCCGGTACGAGCTGGGTGCGTCGCTGGGCGCGGGCGGCATGGCGACGGTGTGGCAGGCGACCGACCTGGTCCTGGACCGGGAGGTGGCGGTCAAGGTCCTGCGCGAGCAGTACGCGGCCGACCCGTCGTTTTTGGCCCGATTCCAGGGCGAGGCCCGGCACGCGGCCGCGGTCAGTGATCCGCGCCTGGTCACCGTGTTCGACTGCGGCGTCGACGCCGGCGCGCCGTTCATCGTGATGGAACTCGTCACCGGGCGTACCCTGCGCCAGGTCCTGGATGACGCGCGGGTGCTGCCGGCCGGGGAGGCGCTCGCGGTCGCTGCCGAGATGTGCGCGGCGCTGCAGGTGGTGCACGCGGCCGGCCTTGTGCACCGCGACATCAAGCCCGCCAACGTGCTGGTCACCGGCGATGGCCAGGTCAAGCTGCTGGACTTCGGGATCGCCCGGATGGCTGCGGCCTCGGGCCTGACCCAGATCGGGACGCTGCTGGGCACGGCACAGTACCTGTCGCCCGAGCAGGCCGCCGGGCAGCCGGCCGGCCCGCAGGCCGACCTGTACGCGGTGGGCTGCGTCTTGTATGAGATGCTCACCGGCGAGCCCCCGTTTACCGCCGACTCCTCGGCCGCGCTGGCCTACCGGCATGTGCACGACGTGCCCGAGTCACCCTCAGCACGCCGCCCGGGGCTGCCCCCGCAGGTCGACGGGCTGGTCTTGCGGCTGCTGGCCAAGGACCCGGTCGCCCGCCCGGCCAGCGCCGCCGCCGCCCGGGCCGGCCTGATCGCCGTGGCCTCCCCCGACTCCGCCCGGGCACTGGTCGCGATGACAGAGCCCGACGGCCGGGCACCGACCCGGGCGCTGCCCGGCCCGGAGCCGGCCGCGGCCCCGCCGCGCCGGACCTGGCCACGGCTGCTGACGCCGAAGGTCGCAGCTGCCGCTGGGGCCGCAGTGGCACTAGCGTCAGCGGCACTACTGTCAGTGGCGCTGCTGACCAGCAGTCATCCCGCGAAGCGAGCCTCCGCCCCCCATGTCGCCTCCGCCCCTCAGCCGGCGGCCGCCGCCGGCGGCCTGGTCCGCGACGTCGCGGCCGGCGTGGAGGCCGGGTACCTGACCCCGCAGGCCGCACAGGACCTGTTCGGGCACCTGCAGCCGCTGCTGTTCCAGCCGGGCGGTCAGCAGCCCGAGCAGGTCAGCCAGCAGTACCAGCAGCTTGTCCAGGCCTTCGATCAGGACATTGCCCACGGCCAGATCACCGGGTCCGCGATGATCAGCGCGCTGCGCCAGCAGATGACCGCGCTGGCCGCCGCACTAGGAGCCAGGGCCGCATGAACAACCAGCCAGGGCTACGCGCGCGGGGATAGACGCCCAAGCCCTGGCCCAGGGTACCGGCGGGCCGGCCTCTGCCGGTGACGGCCGACTCGGCGCGCCCCGGGCGCCGGGCTTCGCTAGCGGGAGACGAGGGCGGCCACGATCAGCAGGGCAACGACGACGAGCCCCAGCGTCATGAGCCCGCTGCGCAGGCGTGTCTTCCGGTATCCAGAGATTCTCTTATGCGTGGTCTTGATGTCGCCATGCGCGGCGTGCGTTCGGTTTGCGTGCCAGCCCAGCAAACAGCCGACCACCAGAACGATCGCCGCTATCCCGAAGGCGGCTGAGCCCATGTCAGTGCCCCCTCCCCGGCCTCCCGCCTTCCCGATGATGTCGCAAGGCGGACGGCGTTACCAGCAGAAACGCCGGTCAGCTGGTGCATGCCCGCGGGATGGCGGGGGGACCTGGGGCGCGAGCGGACGCGACCGGGGGTCGGCCCGGCGTTATGCGGCCTGCTGGCAGGATTGAGGCGGTCGCTGCACTGAACGACAACCCGAGGGAGAACGCATGAATGAGGCGCTGATCGCGGAGACCATCAGCATCGCCGGGCATGGCGGGGACGAGATCGAGGCGTATCTTGCCCGGCCGCTCGGCGGAGAATCGTTCGGCGGCGTGGTGGTGATCCACCACATGCCCGGATACGACGGCGGGACCAAGGAGATCACCAGGACGTTCGCCGCCCACGGCTACGCCGCGCTGATGCCGAACCTGTATCACCGCGACGCACCCGGTGCCAGCCCGTGCTCGGGCGGGCGGCAGTCTTTCCTGGCCGCGTGCAGCCTTCCCCTGGACGCGGCGGTGGACTGCTACGGCGCCTTCGTGGTCGGAACGCCGCCGGAGGGGATGCCGCTGAAGGTACGCCCGATCGTGGACCTGGCCCCCAACCTGTCCTGCCCACTGCTCGGCCTGTTCGGCGAGGATGACCAGTACCCGTCTCCCGACCAGGTCGCCGAGCTGGCCAAGGCCCTCATCGAGGCCGGCAAGGCGCACGAGTTCCACAGCTACGAGGGCGCCGGCCACGCGTTCTTCTCCGTCAACAGACCCGCTTACCGGGTGGAGGCCGCCAACGACGGCTGGCAGAAGATATGGGACTTCTACGGCCGCTACCTGGCCGGCTGAGGAGGTATTTATATGTGCACGTACCTGACCGAGAAGATCGTCGTCGACGGCAGCGGCAAGGGCGCGGCCGGCTGGTTCTCGCTTACCGACGCGACCGTGTACCTCGATCACCCCCAGCATGCGCCGGCCGAGCACACGCTCAACATCGATTTCCTCAACCCGGCGCAAGGGCCCTCCGCGCGGGTCGCGGTGGAGCTGACCGCCGATTCGGCCCGGGCGCTGGCGAGGGCCATCGAGGCGGCCCTCCAGGCCGCGCCGCCGGGCCTGGCCTGAGCGCGGCTCCAGGCCCGGGAGTCAGCCAGGGTCAGCGACGGGACCAGCGCCCGGCAGCCGTTCCGAAATGTCGGCAGCGCATGCCAGGATCGGCTTAGAGAGCAGGGTCGGTCGGAGGCGGTGGCATGAAATTCCGGGTCGGGCGCGAGGCGCTGGGCGAGGCCGTGGCGTGGGTGGCGCGTGCGCTGACCTCGCGCCCCGTGGTTCCGGTCCTGTCCGGGCTGATGCTGCAGGCCGACGGTGACGGGCTGATGCTGTCGTGCTTCGACTACGAGGTCTCAGCGCGGATGCGGATCGACGCTGACGTCGTGGAGGCCGGGGCCGCCCTGGTGCCGGGCCGTCTGCTGGCCGAGATCACCCGCAGCCTGCCGGCCCTGGACGTGGAGGTCGCGTCCGACGCCGACATGGTCGGCCTCACCTGCGGCAGCGCCGAGTTCACGCTGGTCTCGCTGCCCGCGGAGGAGTACCCAGCGCTGCCGGAGCAGCCCCCGCCGGCCGGGACGGTAGACGGCGGCGTCCTCGCGGTGGCTGCCGCCCAGGTCGGGCCGGCCGCGAGCCGCGACGACACGCTGCCCATGCTCACCGCGGTCTGCCTGGAAATCGACGGCGAGACGCTGACGCTCGCCGCCACCGACCGCTACCGGCTGGCGGTCAGGGAGGTGCCCTGGGTCCCGGCGGTGCCCGGTCTGCGGGCGGCTGCCATGGTCCCGGCGCGGACGCTGGCCGATGTGACGAGAACCATGGCGCCCGGCGCAGGTGTAACGGTGGCGTTCGGCGCGGGCCAGGCCGGTGCCGGGGCCGCGCCTGGGGCGGGGCCAGCAGGCGGAGCAAGGGCAGGGAAGGATCCGCGGCCGGCTGACGGCATGATCAGCTTCGACGCCGGCAACCGGAGGCTGACTGCTCGGCTGATCGGGGGCGAGTTCATCAGGTACCGGTCCCGGTTCCCCGCCGAGTTCGGCTCCCGCGCGCTGCTGCCCGCCGGCCCCTTTACCGAGGCCGTGCGGCGAGTGTCGCTCGTGGCGGAACGGGCCAGCCCGGTCCGGCTGGCCTTCGGCTCGGGGACCGTGACCATCGAGGCACAGACCGACGGGCGAGCCCGGGCGGTGGAGACCGTGCCCGCCGACTTCGAGGGCGACGAGCGGGTCATCTCCTTCAGCCCGCATTATCTCCTCGACGGCCTCAGCGCGGCGGCGGCGTCGGCCGCCTCGCCGCGGCAGGCGGGCGCGCCCCGCGATGACGAGGAGGCGCCGCCGGCCGACCCTGGGCAGATCAGGCTCGAGTTCACCACCGCGGCCAAGCCGGCCCTGATCACCTGGGCGGGCGATGGCGGGCTGGCACCGGACGACCCGTCGGGCACTCCCGCGTTCCGCTATCTCGTTGTCCCGCTCAGGGTGCCGGCCCGGGCCTGAAGTAACCGGCGCGGTCCTGACCGCGACGGCGACCGCCGGCGGTCAGAAATCGCGGGGCCGGGAGCCGCCGGAGTACCGGCCGCCCCGGTAGCGGCCGCAGCCACGGCCGCGGCCCCGGCCCAGCCCGAACATGCGGCGCAGCAGTCCGCGGACGCCGGCCAAGATCGCCAGGAAGATCGCCAGCTTGCCCGGCCACGGGAACATCCGCAGGTGCAGGTCGAAGATCAGCAGCCAGGTGGCCAGCGCGGCGAGGATCACGGGGATCAGGCCGAGCCGCGTCCGCGCGCTCCGCGACCGGTACTCTCGCCGGGCCCGCTCCCGGCTCGCGCCGGTGGCGGTGACCGGCAGCGCGGCCGAGGGCGCGGGAACGTGCGGCAGGTCCTGGGTGATATGGCTCAGCTGGCTCCGCATGGTCGAGGCGAACACGGCATCAAGGCGCTGGTTGAACTCATCCAGGGTCAGCCTGCCTTGAGCGTAGTGCTCGCGCAGCGTTGCCGCGGCGGCCTCACGGTCGGCGTCCCCAATGCGAAGGTCGGGTCCTGTCGCCATGTGATCCTCCGCGTTGTCGTGTCCGCTAGCAAGACGATATATCTCGACGCGAGCATCGGCAAGTCGCCTGGCCGTTTGAGGGGTCAGTTGAGGAAGTAGCTGCTGCCACCGGATGCCGGGTTGGTGACATCGGCCACGACCGACAGGGTGCCGCCCTGAGCGAAGACAAGCGTCAGCGTGATTTGGGTACCGCCCTTCATCGGCCCGGCACCGGTGATCAGCATGTGAGCGCCATCGGGAGAAAGCCGAACCAGTGAGTCGGCCGGAATGCGGATGTCCGGCACGGTCTTCATCATGGTGCCCCCGGAGCGGACCGGCGCGCGGAAGATCACCCGCCCGCCGACGCTGGTCCGGGCCGAAGTCAGGCGGTCCGCGGGCCCCTTGTCCTGGATGACCAGGTAAGCCTCGGTGGTGCCCCCAGCGGACGGCACCTCGACATACGCCGTCCCCAGCTGGAGCGACGCGGCGGCGGCCGCCTTCTGCGCGCACCCAGCCAGGGCCGCGCCGCCGATCAGGAGCACGCCGACCGCCGCGACCACCCGGGCGGCCAGGGCAGCCCGGAC